>Ga0302164_10000371_pt1 | contig 15524 bp, 9 predicted proteins | sample I_Fen_E3_1_FD_193500 | JGI IMG/M metagenome (GOLD analysis project Ga0302164, IMG submission 193500) | Peat permafrost microbial communities from Stordalen Mire near Abisko, Sweden - I_Fen_E3_1 | ecosystem: Environmental > Terrestrial > Soil > Wetlands > Permafrost | place: Sweden: Abisko...
TTATCCGGATGATATAAAGATAACCGAGGATGAGTTACAGTCACTGATTTCGGGTGGAAAGGATTCAACCCGTTTTATCAAGAGGTATATTCATAAAAACGGAGACATTGTATGGGCTGATGTTGGTACCGCACTTCGACGTGACGAGTATGGCAAACCTCTGTATTTCATGACGACTGCTATTGATATTACAGTGCGCAAACATACAGAAGAATCCCTCCGTCTTAAAAACTTTGTTTTTGATGACTCGATTGCTGCCAACAGTATTTCGGACATTAACGGTATATTAACGGAGGTCAATGCAGCATTTTTAAGAATCTGGGGTTATCAGTCAAAGGACGAGGTCATTGGTAAATCATTAGCAGGCTTTATAAAATCAGATGCTGATGCAAACAAAATTTTAATTGCTTTGGAGAAAGAGGGTGAGTGGGAAGGCGATTATTGGGCTCTCCGCAAGGATGGCTCAACTTTTATTGCTCATGGACTGGCGACCCTGGTAAAAGACGAGAAAGGTAATGGAATAGGTTATCAATCAGCCGTCCTGGACGTAACAGACGCTAAAAGGACTGAAGAAAGAATCAAAAATCAGCTGGCAGAATTGAAAAGGTTCAATGGTTCGATGGTCGACCGGGAAATAAGGATGATTCAGCTTAAGATGGAAATAAATGCTTTTTGTAATCAGCTGAATCTTCCGGAAAAATATTCCATACCAAAAGTAAAAGACTAAAACGGAGGGAAACGATATGCATATTCAAACATCAAACCAGGAACAGCTCAATTTAGGGTTTAACAACTATACCTGTAATTGGGGGCTTCACATTTGTGGACTTTATGAAACCGAAGCAGAACGAGACGAAATTATTCTTGGATTTCTATATACTGGCGATATTGAAGGTGATCTGCAGCTATACTGCCCGGTGGAACGGACTAAAGAAAACTTTATCGATGAGTACAATAAGCGTTACCCCTCTTGCTGCGGGCATGTTGATGATGATACCAAGTTTAACATCCTTGGCGCTAAAGAAATGTACTATCCCAATGGAACATTTTCACCCCATGCCATGGATATTGGCTTAAACTCATTCTACACCGAATCCCAGAAGAGAGGGAAACGCAATATTCGTGCAACTGCTGAAATGATTTGGGCGTTACAGGCAATTCCCGGGGTAGAAGATTTAATGGTTTATGAATCGCGGTTGAATTACTTTATTCCTGGTAAACCATGGATTAGCATCTGTATGTATAACACAACAAAATTCCCCGGTTCAACAATAATGAAAGTGCTTCAAACGCATCCTTATACCATTCTAAAACAAACAATAACTCAAAATCCATTCTATAAAGATCCTGATATCTGGCTTAAAGAAAATGCACCATCGTATATCAAAAGCAAATAAAAATGAAGCTTTTTAATGAACTGTTTTTGCTAATGTTTGCTTTATCGCAGATGCATGACAGGGTTAAAATTATTCAACTTTTTCAGGAGAGTATCAACGAGTTATTTTACCCAATGATATTCTCGTTTTCCGAAGAAAAAGTGAATGGAGTTAATTATGCTGAATCAATAGCAATAGATAAATTTCAGTACGGCTATATTTTGTCATCTACCAGTCCAAAAAAAGAGATAAAAGGCATTTTGCAAAATGCCATTCAAATGCTTGCTGTAATCCTTGACAGGATCAGAATTGAAGGGGATTTGGAGACTAAAGCTCAGGATTTTAATACTATTGCTCAACAAAGATTAATCGAAATTAATCAATACGTTGAAGAGCTTGAAATTGCTAAACTTGCCTCGTTAAACCTTATCGAGGATCTTAAAGAGGAAATTGAGGTTCGAAAACAGGCAGAGGAAGAAATAAGAAAACTAAATGAAACTTTGGAGCAACGAGTTATGCAACGCACTACACAGCTGGAAGCAGCCAACAAAGAACTTGAGGCATTCAGTTATTCTGTTTCACACGATCTCAGAGCTCCATTGCGTTCAATCCATGGTTTTACAAAAATCCTTCTTGAGGATTACAAATCAAAACTCGACGATGAAGGTAAAAGAATATGCGGGATAATTTCCTCGAGTGCCACACAGATGGGCGAACTGATTGACGACCTACTGAGCTTTTCCAGGATTGGAAGGAGCACCCTGAATCCTTCGGAGATAGACATGAAAAAAATGGTCAGGGTGATTTTTGAAGGGATTACATCACCAGCTGAACGAAAGAGAATAAAACTGAATGTCGGTAAAATGACCAAAGCTTTTGGAGATGTCACCCTATTCGGACAGGTTTGGACCAATCTGATATCCAATGCTGTTAAGTACACATCTAAAAATGATATTTCTGAAATTAATATAGGTTCGGAATCAGACGGGAAAATGGTCACATATTTTATCAAAGATAATGGCGTAGGTTTTGATATGCAGTATGCTCATAAATTATTCGGTGTTTTCCAGCGTCTTCATAGTGAGTCAGAATTTGAAGGAAACGGAGTCGGACTGGCAATTGTGCAGCGAATTGTCCTTAAGCATGGAGGCAAGGTTTGGGCTGAAGGGGAAGTCGGGAAAGGAGCGACGTTCTATTTCTCATTACCTGTACAGGATTTAAATAATCAGACACACGACTCACGACACACGACTCACGGTTAATACCTTCCGTGTGTCCTGTGTCCAGCGTCGTGCGTCATTAATTACCTCATTGAGAAGTTGAAAAAAGAAAATTATTTAACTTATAGAAACAAATCATGGAAGATTTTAATGCAATTGAAATTCTGATTGTTGAAGACAATCCGCGTGATGCTGAACTTACACTTCGGGCTTTGAGGAAAAACAACCTGGCAAATAATATTTTAGTTGCCCAGGACGGTGCTGAAGCTCTGGATTTTTTCTTTTGCAGGGGCAAGTTTGAAAAAAGGAGCTTTACTAATCCGCCAAAAGTTGTACTTCTCGATCTTAAACTTCCTAAAGTAAATGGACTTGAAGTTCTTAAAATTGTTAAAAGAGATAAGCGTACTTCTCATATCCCAATTGTTGTCGTAACTTCTTCAAAGCAGGAACCCGATATGAAAGAAGCTTATGCGCTTGGAGTCAATAGTTATGTTGTTAAACCTGTTGATTTTGACCAGTTTATAAATGCAATGAGCAGTCTGGGACTATACTGGCTTTTGGTGAATGAACCTTTGAAATAAATAGAAATACATGGGAATAGACAGAAATAAATGGATATGAATTGAAATAAAATGAACCAGGTTCAAAAAGGCTGGCAAAAGCTGAAATAGGATTAAATATAGTGTAACAAATTGTATATGAATCCTATTAAACTTAAATAATCTACACAGGAAATGGAAGGCAAATTGAAAATACTATTTGTGGAAGATGTTAAGTCCGATGCAGAATTGATCTGGCGGGAAATTGAAAACAACAAAATCTTTTTTTCAAAAGTCCTTGTAGATACGAGAGACACTTATCTTGAATACCTGAAAGACTATGAACCGGATCTGATTATCTCCGATTATAAACTTCCACAGTTTGATGGGATGACCGCTCTTCTCCTTCGCAATGAAAAGGCTCCGATGGTACCTTTCATCCTCGTAACTGGTTCCATTAATGAGGAGGTTGCCGTAGAATGCATGAAAGCCGGAGCAGACGATTATATTTTGAAAGATAATCTCTCCCGTCTTGGACTTGCAATTGTCAATTCTATCAAAAAATCAAAACTTGCAAAAGAGAAAAAAACTGCAGTAGAAGAACTGCAAAAGAGCGAAATGAGGTTACAAAAGGCTCAGACCATTGCCCACGTAGGTAACTGGGAACTTGATCTTTCCAGAAAAATAATGTGGGGCTCTGATGAAGCATTAAGGATTTATGGTTTAAGTAAGGAAACTCATGAAATTCCATATAGATTTGCAAAAAACGGTCCCCTTCCGGAATACAGGGCAATGCTGGATGAGGTTTTGGATCGCTTATTAAAATATAGTGAGCCCTATGATATAGAATTTGAAATCAGGCGTGAAAACGACGGAGCAATAAGGTCGGTCTATTCAAAAGCCGAGTTGGTTATTGAACCCGATGGTGAACAGGTGAAAGTGATTGGGGTTATTCAGGATATCACTGAACGTAAAAAGTCTGAAGAGTCACTGAAGCAGAGTGAATTAAGGTTTAAACAAATTTCGGAACATTCAGGTGAATGGATATGGGAAGTTGATCCAAGCGGATTATATACATTCTCAAGCCCTGTGGTTAAAGAAACATTGGGATATGAACCTGAAGAAATAGTAAATAAAAAATATTTTTACGACTTTTTCAAACCTGACATCAGGGAAGAATTAAAAAAGGCTGCACTGAATGTCTTCAGCAGAAAAGAAGCTTTTGAAAACTTTACAAATAGCAACCTGCATAAAGACGGGAGTGAAGTTATCCTTTCTACAAGCGGTATTCCGATGGTTGATGATAAAGGAAATTTAACAGGTTACCGGGGTGTAGATACAGACATTACCACGCGGATCAAGGCTGAAGAAGCTGTCGACCAGGAACGACGTATGCTCAGGACTCTGATTGATAACCTTCCTGACCCGATTTATGTCCAGGATGTCGAATGCAGAAAAGTCATTGCAAACAAAGCAGATGTTGAGAATATTGGTTGTTTCACTGAAGCTGAAGTTCTTGGCAAGACTGATCTTGAATTATTCCCGGGTAAGATTGGCGAGAGGGGTTATGCAGATGATAAGAAAATTATAACTACAGGAAAGCCTGTTTTTGATCTTGAAGAAGAATTTATCAGTAAAAAGGGAGTAAGACGATGGTTATTAACAACTAAGATCCCTCTCCGGGATAAAGACGATAATGTAACAGGACTTGTAGGCATTGGCCACGATATTACTGAAAGGAAACAGATTATAGAAGAACTGATCACAGCAAAAGAAGAAGCTGAGGAGAGTGACAGGCTTAAAACAGCATTCCTTCATAATATCTCCCACGAGATCAGAACTCCGATGAATGCGATTGTTGGGTTTTCGGCCCTTCTTGGTGAACCTGATGTGGATGATCTTATACGGAAATCCTATATCGATGTGATTATGCAAAGCAGTAATCACTTATTATCAATAATTACTGATATTGTAGATATTTCAAATATTGAGGCAAATCTTATAAAAACCGTTAAAAATGAAATAAATCTTAATTCTCTAATAGAATCTTTGTGTCAACAGTTTTTTCCAAAAGCTTCTGAGAAAAAAATCGTCCTTGATTGTGAAACTTCATTATCCGACTCGGATGCATTAGTACTGGCTGACAGAACCAAGCTGACACAGATTCTCTCTAACCTGATAAGCAATGCGTTAAAATTTACGGATAAAGGATCTGTTAAGGTCTTGTGCAGATTACAAGATAATTTCCTGGAATTTTCAGTAGCAGATACAGGTATCGGAATAGACCAGCAATACCACGAAAGAGTCTTTGGCAGGTTTTACCAGGTGCAGAGCACAATGGAAAGGCTTTACGAAGGAACAGGACTTGGCCTGGCGATTTCAAAAGCTTATGTAGAACATCTGGGAGGAAAGATATGGCTTACTTCTGAATCCGGAAAAGGAACCACTTTCTCATTTACAATCCCGTACGAAAAACTGGTTCTTGAAACCTTGCCGTTACCTGAAAGAAAAGTTCCCGACAAATATGTCTTTCCGACAAAGAAATTAATACTTGTTGCTGAAGATATTGAGAGCAACTTTAAATTGATAAGATATTTTCTGGCCGGTTCGAATGCCGAAGTAGTATATGCTTCCAATGGTAAAGAAGCTGTTGAGAAGTGTTTTTCAATATTAAATATCGATCTGATACTTATGGACATTAAAATGCCGGTTATGGACGGCTACACTGCAGTAAAGCTTATCCGGGAAAAAAATACTGAAATACCTATAATAGCACAGACTGCATATGCCGATGACAGGGATAAAGCTATAGAATGCGGGTGTTCTGGATTTATTTCAAAGCCCTTTGATAAAAAAAGTCTGTTTAAAGTTCTGTCGGAGTTTATATAATTATCATCATATTTAGATTATTCGAAACATTTCCTCATCATTCGATAATATTTTTCATCAATCAGCAGTACAGATTCAGTCTATTACTTTTTATTTCCATGTACTCATTGTGCGAAATCTTTGCGATATTTGTCCCTGATTAAATTTGAATATAAATATTAACTGATTGATCTCTATGAAAAAAGTAATTGCAGCAATACTGGTTCTTATAAGTTTCATTGGCTTAACAGGAAGCAAAACAGCAACAGATCCAACAACCTGGAACAATAAAAAAATTGATAAGTGGTTTACAGAAAAAAAATGGTCAGAAGGATGGACCGTAGCTCCTGATGCCTCAATAAATAAGCGGGAGTTTGCTGTTGCTTATTTTAAAAACAAAGAACGTTGGGAAAAAGCGTTTAAATTCTTAAAAAACAGTGATCTTATGAAGCTTGAACCTAAACGCTATGATATTGATGGAGACAATCTTTATGCGACTATTAGTGAATACAACACCAAAAATGAAGAAACAACAAAGTTTGAAGCACATCGTAAATATATTGATATACAATATATTATAAAGGGGAAAGAGATAATGAATCTCACTCCAAGGGCATTGGTTAAAGATGTGGTAACTCCTTATGACAGTGCAAAGGATATTGAATTTATGAATGTTGAAAAAATGGTAAATCATACCGCAACTCCTGCAATTTTCTTTATCTTCTTTCCGACCGATGCTCATCGTCCGGGAATTAAAGACGGTGTTAATGCACCTGTACGAAAAATTGTAATTAAGGTAAAGGTTGACTAAAGGCACAACGGCACAAAGCCACAACGGTGTATAGACGGGAGAAATACCGAACATACTCCCCTTTAGGGGCGGGGGTCAAACAAAAAAGTGCACATTCTGCGTTGTATCTTGCACGAGCATCTCTGAACATTCAGAACATTTCACGGTTATATTTCAGTACTGAATACATTCGATGACGACACTATATGATCTCAATGAGGGAGAAGAGGGGATAATTCTTAAAATCAAGGGAAGAGGTCAATTCAGGCAACGGCTTTCAGAAATGGGTTTTGTTGTCGGGAAAAAAGTAGAGGTAATTAAAAAAGCTCCGCTGCGGGATCCTATTGAATATAAAATAATGGGATATCATATATCCCTGAGGAATAGTGAAGCTCAGCTTATTGAGGTTGATTATGACACAAGATCAGATGAATTCCAGACTTCAAACGGAGTACTTATTAGTGAAAGCGAAAATGGTTCCTGGCTCGACAAGACCAGGCAAATTCAGGTTGCACTGGTGGGTAATCCAAATTCAGGAAAAACAACGCTTTTTAACTTCGCTTCAGGATCAAAGGAAAAGGTAGGAAATTATGCCGGTGTGACAGTAGATTCTAAGGAAGCTTCTTATAAACAATCGGGTTATTCCTTTTCGATTGTTGACCTTCCGGGTACCTATTCAATTAAAAGTTATTCTCCTGAAGAGATATACCTCAGGAATTTTATTTTTGACAATAAACCTGATGTTGTTGTCAATATCGTTGATGCTTCGAACCTTGAAAGGAATCTGTATCTGACCTCACAGCTGATAGATATGGGTGTCCAGATCGTTATAGCACTGAATATGTATGATGAGCTTGAGAAAAAGGGCGATATTCTGGATCATGCTTCACTCGGTAAATTATTGGGAGTGCCGATAGTTCCGACAGTAAGTTCCCGCGGTAAAGGAATCAGGGAACTTTTTGATAAGATAATCGAAGTTTATGAAGTCAGAGAACCTGTCGTGCGGCATGTCCATATTAATTATGGAACAGAAATAGAAAATTCTATTTGTGCCATACAATCGAGAATAAAAATCGAAGAGAACAGGTCATTCACAAACATTATTTCAGCAAGATATCTGGCGATTGAGTTGCTTGAGAATGATAAAGAATTTTCAAAGAGCATAACCAGGTGTGTTAATTCGGCTGAAATCATTGCAATAGGTAAAAAAGAGTATAAAAGGCTTGAGAGGCTTTTCATTGATCCCATAGAAACCGTCATCACAGATCTTCGTTATGGTTTCATTTCAGGCGCTTTGAAAGAGACACTTAAACTGAGCAAAGTCGAAAGATTAAGGAGAACAAAAATCATCGATAACTACCTGACAAATAAATATCTGGGAATACCAATTTTTGTTTTTTTTATGTGGCTTACGTTTTTCACCACATTCAAAATGGGTGCATATCCCAAGGCATGGATGGAATCAGGCTTCAGCTATCTCGCCGGACTTATATCGAATTATCTTGATCCGGGAATTCTCCGGGATTTCCTTGTAGAAGCTATAATTGGAGGAGTCGGGGGGGTAATCGTTTTTCTTCCTAATATTATTATCCTTTTTCTGTTCATATCATTTATGGAGGATACAGGCTATATGGCAAGAGCTGTATTTATTATGGATAAACTTATGCATAAGATTGGATTGCATGGAAAATCTTTTATTCCTCTTTTTATGGGGTTTGGATGCAATGTACCGGCTATAATGGCGACCAGAATCATTGAGAGCCGGAGGGACCGTTTGATCACAATGCTGATAACCCCCTTTATGTCGTGTAGTGCAAGATTGCCCGTTTATATACTCTTTATCAGTGCATTCTTTCCTAATAATCAGGGCTCTGTTCTGTTTTTTCTGTATCTGCTGGGTGCTCTGTTTGCTATTTTATCAGCATTGTTCCTGAAGCGGGTATTTTTCAAATCGGCTGAGATTCCTTTTGTTATGGAATTGCCACCCTACCGGGTTCCTACTGTCAGAAGTATTATAAAGCATGTATGGTTCCGGACAGGACTGTATTTTAAGAAAATAGGCGGGGTAATACTTCTTGCATCCATAATTGTTTGGATACTAAGCAATTTTCCCCGGTCAGTTAACTATTCCAGGGATTATAAGAGTGAAATTTATATTGTAGAAAAATCGGGTTTGCCTGCAGATAAGACAAATGAAGCTGTTAATCATTTGCTGACTGAACAGAAAAGCGAAAAGCATAGTAAATCTATGATGGGTATGATTGGGCGCTCTATTGAACCCATTATGAAACCGCTGGGGTTTGATTGGCATCTGAGTGTCAGTATACTTTCGGGACTGGCTGCCAAAGAAGTTGTTGTAAGTACATTAGGTGTAATTTTTCAGGCTGATAATGATTCGGGAGGGAAATCGCTGGTCGAAAAGATTCAGTCACAGAAAGATTCAATGGGAAAGCCTGTCTTTACTCCACTTATTGCATTCTCATTTATGTTATTCATTCTTACCTATTTCCCCTGTGTTGGGGTCGTTGCAGCAATAAGAAGAGAATCCGGAAGCTGGAAATGGGCAGTTTTTACGGTTTTTTATACAACGGGAATTGCCTGGCTGTTGTCGTTTGCAGTGTTTCAGATAGGGAAATTGTTTCTTGGTTAGAAAACATCATTCTTCAACTTATTCGTACATGAACTCACTTCCTTTTTGGCCCTGCAGGCTCGCTCCTCCCTAAAATTGTCTGCGAGGTAATTTTTTAACGGTCGTCAGCCTCTCTGATTTGCATCTACTCTTTATACCCCTCTTAATTGAGAATAATACTTTCGAGAATTTGTTCAGACCTGGGAGGTCCCTCATTTTTCCACAGATAGTGTTTCGTTAAATAATTAACTTTTTTCCCGATACTCATCCACCCTTAGGTATGACTCTAAAGCAGTGATTGTGAGGTGTATGAGTTGAGGGATCTCCCAATCATTATACCGGAATTTAATTAACACATAGTCTCTGATGCCTAATCAAATAGTGCGAGGGTCTCTATTTCTAATAATATTTTGAGCCACTGCCGTTTTCTACTAATTAGTGATTGAGAAAATATGTGATGTAAGATTAGAGATTCACTGGGGGGCTATTCATATCTGAATCTTTCAGAGCCATACCAATTCATTTATATTTACAGTCGCAAATTATTCTGACATTCTAGTCCATGATGTAATTCCCGATAATCCATAGTGTGCTGGGTATAGTGGATGGGTAATCATGATCCGGGAAGATGTGTATAAAGGGTAGGCTTTGCAAAGAGGGAGTATAATGCATTGTATATTAATAAATTCCCCCTCTTTACTAAGTAGAGAGGGGGAAAACTATGGGGTGAGTACATTACGAGATTAAAGTAGTCATGAAATGACATGAAAAATGTGAAAATAACTCAGCTTTACCTCGAATTATAGTAGATATTTATAGCTATATAATCTATAACGTTTTCTGCAAAATACATATCATGCAGTGAAGTTACCAGTGTTTTTAGCTGAGTAAGAGGCGGACCGATCAGCGTACTTAATTTTGAAGTTGTTCCATCGTCAAAAGTAAGAAGGACATCCCTGTGATTGCAAATAGTACCTGTACTGTCGGCACTGTCAGTGATTTTTGCTCCGGCAGTTTTCTGAAGGACTCCGCCAACATATACCTGAATAGAATCAATTCCGAATCCTCTTTTAATTTCAACATTTCCAATTGTTAAATCATACTGCTTTTCTCTTTTGTGAAAACCGGTACCGGTAAATAGTGTAGTCTCCTTTAAAAGAGAACTATTATCCTTCAGAAGGGCGAACTCAAGTTTTGAAGTATCACCGCTCTGCCATGCCGTAGAGATACCGTATCCTCCTGTAAAATTGTATTTAGAAGAATTTGATTGATTAAAAAGAGAGGAAGAAACAGATGAAATATCAAAGCTTCCCAGATCTGCGGCATTGAGGGTGAGCCCGGCAGTTAACTTATAATCAAGATTTTTCCAGGAGTTATAATAAAGATGGTAATCAGAAGCAGATATTGTAAAATCATTTTTCAGAACAGAATCTTTATAATTAAACATGTGAAGATATCCCGGGTGAAAAATAAGCTTCTGTGGCAAATTTACGACCATAATATTACTTGTGCCTGTCTTTTTAAATAACCTGAACGGATAAGCGAAATGATGATGCATTAACGTTGTGTCTGGCTGATAATCGTAAATGCCAGCTATCAGAGCCAGTGTTATACTGTCATTAAAAGGATTGGGTGATATAACCATGGCTTTTCCTGCAGGACTAACCCCTGATACAAGAATCTGATACCCTTTTGTTGCAGAAATTTTACTTATTGCGGTATTAATATCAGCGACATTTTTTTCTATTGACTGCTTCAACCCCTGTGGCTGTGATTGCGTCTGATTATCATTCTTGGAGCAGCTCCATCCAATTAACCCAAAAATAACGGCGATTAATAGAATATTCCTTTTCATAATTTTCTGTATTAATGTTACTATATCCAATTTCCCGATTATAAACCCTCAAAAAATATACCAGACTTACTCTAAAAACATTTTTAATAAGATCATGTTCAGGATCAGATTAAAATGCTTTAAGATAAAACGGTTGATGAATGATTATGTTGTGTGCCTTTCTGAACGGAAAAAGATTTCAGTGTAAAAAAGTCACATCACCTACCTTATTGAAATAGGTTCCGTCGGCATAACGGCCAACAACTTTCCACACATAAACTCCCTGAAGGGCAAGCTTTGTATTTCCAAAATATCCATCCCATCCTTTTTGAAGATCAGAACTTTCATAGAGCAACATACCCCACCGGTTAAAGATCTGTAACTTATACTCAATCACGTTAGTATAGAATGGTCTGAAGATATTGTCATTCAATTGATTTTCCTCCCAATATCCTCCGGTAGGACCGGATCCGTTCCACTTAAAAACATTTGGGAATTTTATTTCGCCATTCTTATAGTCTACAATCACAGGACTTTTAAAAGGAGTTGAATCTAAACACCCGTCTTTTGATGTAACTGTCAGAGTAATCCTGTATGATCCTTCAGATACATATTTATGCCATGGACTTTCTTCTTCAGACAAGACTCCATCTCCAAAATTCCAGAGCCATGAAACTGCATCAGAAGAAAAATTTGTAAAAACAACGACTTGCGAATTATTGATAACTTCTGTAGGATAAACATTGAATGCTGCAGTCGGCTTCTGATAGACTGTTATTGATCCGTTGTGAGTTGATTGCCCCGCAATATTTTTAACCGTCAGTCTGACTATAAAGGTTCCGGGTTCACTATAAGTGTGTGACGGATTTTGTTCTGCTGAGGTGGTATTGTCTCCAAAATCCCAAAGGTAAGTATCTGCGTTTATACTGCTATTGCGGAAATGAACGAAGAGTGGAGAACATCCTACAGTATCGGGTTCAAAATCAGAAATTGGTTTTGCAGGCATAATGACATTTATATGTATAGTGTCATTTCCCTTACATCCTGTTTTATCCGGTAGAGTCTCATATGAAATTACATGCGTTCCCACTCCGGCCGAATCAGGGTTGAAAAGATTTCCAGTTACTCCATTGCCTGTCCATATTCCTCCTGGTAGTGATGCAGACAGCGTCACCGGAGGATCGATTATGTATAGTGTTCCAACAGGATTAATTTTTACTACAGGTGAAGGCATAACGGTAATAGTTATCTGATCAGAATCGCTGCAGCCATTGGCATCTGTGATATTATACTTCACTGTATGATTTCCAATTCCGGCTGATCCGGGATCGAATTTATTATTCGTGACTCCGTCACCCGACCAGGTTCCTCCTGGATCGTGAGCGTTCAGGGTAACAGGACTACTCTCTAAACACAAAGTATCTACCGGAGTTATTGTAGCGTCAGGATCCGGCACAATTAATATTATCGCAGTAGTAACGACAGGAGGATGATCTCCATTCACAGGATCTGCAGGAGTTCCCGGAATATCAGGATCATCATAGGGGTTACAATAATTCCAGTTTCGCAACGTAACCTGAAAATACTGTCCGATCTGTTTATCATTAGCTACATTTATCATATCTGAAAATACTCCAGATCCGGTGACGGGTCCCGGAAGTGTAATAATCGGCGCAGGGAAAGGGTAAGCAGTGACAGCTCCATTAATGGTTACAGGTAAGCCGGTCATAGTATTGTCAGTTCCATAAATCCATTGTACCCATCGGGTAAACAGATTAGGTACATCATTTTCCTGAGGAGGTACACAATTGAATTGTGTCAGATCCTGGAATCTGACATTTGCACTGTTTCCAAAGCATACCGGATAAACAGTGGGGCTTATATGCATATGGCCACCGTTGTGGTCATCATTATCCCATACCGTAACTATCTGTTCCTGAGTGGAGGAGGAACATTGCACCCCATTAACTAAAAGTGTTGCCTTTGGTCTGTAATTGCATTTCTGGCCTGTTGAAACATACGTGTGATTTGATGTGGATTGAAATAATCCGGCACCGGTGCTAATGGTATTTTCAATGACAACAGAGCCATCATCCCAGTCAAACTGTATCTGAACTGATGTTCCAGCATTGTCCACTCCGGTATAGTTTACCCCCCAGGTGACTGCAAGCGGAGAACATAATTTGTCGGGTTGAATTAAGTTAGCCTTAGACAAGATATTACAATCCTGCCCACTAAGAATTAATGAGATTAATAACAGAGACAATGAAATAAGGAATACCTTCATTTTTATTCTTATTCCAAATGTGTGAATTCTTTCACACAACACACTCATCGCTTTCGTGATCTTATACGTTCAGATATAATCTAAAGTTGCATTTTTCGTATTGATTCATCACTTTGGGTATTCAATCTTCATATCATAGTCCCATTTATCAAAATAGAGATTTCCTCCCTTCCATTCAACTTCTCCCCTCTGAAAATCGTATGGTTCACTTCTCAGAAACTTTTTCACTGGGTGAAGAGGCCCCGCAATTCCTTCATTTACAATTAGTCTGTAGGAATCGATTCCGGAAAGATAAAAATTCTTCAATAATGGATTCTCCGATTTTTGAAGATCATACATGACATCGACAGGAACCCATCCTGTTCCCTCGTAGTAGACCTCACTCCAGTCATGCAGGTTTTCCTTTTCCGGCGGCATCATCCATCCGCTTTCCCATCTTGCCGGAATACCTTTGTATCTCAGCATGGAAATGAAAAGAAATGTCTGCATGCCGCAATCTCCTCTCCTGTTTTTAAGTACATATTCAGGTATATTCGGAATTGTGGAATATTCAAGAGCACCTGTCCATGGAATATTCTCCTTGAACCAGAAATAGAGTTTGCTTACAATAGAAGAGGGATTATCATCGCCGGCGGTGATACTGTCAGCAAGTCGTTTTACCTCGTCAGTAAAACAAATATGAGGAAGCTGCTCGGCAGTATATTTCATATAGTCGTCGGAAGCCTTGTCATAGGGAAGGATTTTAATTTCTGACATCTTAAAATATTGTGCGCTTGAAATATAATCATAGGAAATCTGAAACACGGTGGGAACACCTTTTTTTGACTGTTCCTCCATAAAAATGGAATGATGAATTGCAGTATCAGGCGAAATAATATACTCAGGATCAGATGTGACCAAAAGTTTAACATATTTCTGCCGGGGTCGATCCTCCCTTGGCATGGGCAGCCAGCATTGTAGTTTCTCGCCATCAGGAACAGCATCAGGCTGGACAGTGATTGTATATGTTATTCTCATTTTGACAGGGACAACAGGATTGCTATGATTATCAGAAGATTTTAGCACTTTTTCAGTGTGTTTTAACCTGAAAGCCATTTCAGGATCATTTTCAATATCAAGCAGCCAGCTATCCTTGTCCTCATGAAACTTTTTTATAAGCAGAAGGTTGGAATCAGCTCTCTTAAAGTACTTTTTTTCACCGTCAATCATTCTCCACTCCAGCCAGCCTCTCTTTTCCCAGTATGATTTTTCTTCCAGGGAAAAAGGACTTGTCCGGCTTTCAATTTTTTTAATCTCTTCAGCCTCTGTAATCGAAAAGTCAATATTTATCCGTTGAGCAATCTGGGAGAGAGAATCTGCTATGTGCAGGAACTCTTTATTTTTTATACCGGATTTTTTCAGAGAATCCGTTATCTGGAGAACAGTACTCAGATTTCCAAAATCAAGGTTTTCCTGAATGTCTTCAAGTACCTGGCTGAAGTCGGTTGGTGTTCCACATCCGGATAAAAATACTAAAAGTAAAGCTAAAAAGAATCTGATGTTTTTCATACCGGTTATTTTCGAATGATCAAAGTTAATGAAACTTTGGATCATCGAACGTATAAACTCTGTGTTCCTCTGTGCTTGCTCTGTGTTCCTCTGTGTAAGTTCTTAAATAATTATTACACAGAGTTCCACAGAGAATACACAGAGAGCACAGAGCCAAACCGGTCTCTAATTGATTATCTTATATTTTTTCAGAATCTGCGATGTTGTCATCATAAAATCCATATACTGCGCACGGTGGTATGGAAGTTTATTTTCCGAGTTTTTCTTGGATAGTTTTCCTCTGAAACTTTCGATTGTTTTATAGCCCTTGGAATCCATCCATCTTCCCAGCTCTCTGATCATTGTATTGATTACCTCTATCTGATTCAGATATACAGTGCTTACAATCTGAACACAATCCGCACCGGCAAGTATCATTTTGATGACATCCGAG
>Ga0302164_10000373_pt1 | contig 15518 bp, 8 predicted proteins | sample I_Fen_E3_1_FD_193500 | JGI IMG/M metagenome (GOLD analysis project Ga0302164, IMG submission 193500) | Peat permafrost microbial communities from Stordalen Mire near Abisko, Sweden - I_Fen_E3_1 | ecosystem: Environmental > Terrestrial > Soil > Wetlands > Permafrost | place: Sweden: Abisko...
TCTATTCTTCATTCCCAAAATTAATATTTTATTTATTGTTATTTTTTTTCCATTCAATTCTTATTCTGCAAAGTTCCTTATTATCATTAGTTCTGAATATTGAATGGTTATAAAAAGAGTCCGGCCCATTTTCGACAGATGTTTTTATTATGATCTCTTCATCAAACCTCGATTCTGCAAGATAGTTAATTTCAGCAGATTGAGGCTCATTATTCATAATGAAATCGAGATTGTAACTATCTCCAGCCCATTTCAGATACTTTACATTGTTGGTATGCAGGTTTAGATCAAGATCGCTAACCTTAATTCTGAACAGAGGTGATACAATGCCATTTTCTGAGGCAGGATCAATTTTTGTAGCGTACCTCACAAGAGAACTTTCAGTATGCAGGTTAAAGTTATATTGAGTAAGTGTTGAATCAGGTCTCTGAACTCTTTTAGTTGTAAGGTCGAGGATCAGCCAGGATGATGTGCCAGAAGCAATGTGTCTTCCGTCAGGAAATGTTACCTCGTAATTTCTGAGAGCAAATAATTTGTCAGTACCGTTTGGCCATGTCTTTATAATTATTTTGTCTTCCCATACCGGCCATTCATTTATAACGACATAAATCCTCGAAAGTACCCAGAAACGGTTATCTCTCATCAGGTCATCCCTGCCGAATCCAAGTTTAATGGCATGGTCGGAGGCAATATCCTGCAAATAATTGAAAAGAGAATATAATTTAAGTTTTCCATCGGGTCTTGTTTCGTAGACGTGTACCCTGTATTCTTTTTCAAACTGAAGCAGATCCATTATTAACGGTTATTTTGTAAAAACTCCTCAACTTCCTGACTGTACTGAGCCCATCTGTTCATCTCATCGTTCAGCTGTTCCTTAAGATCCTGATATTTATTATAATCAATTTCATGAGATTCGGAAGAATTTCCGGGTTCCATGAAGGATTTGTCAACAGCAATTATTTCACCTTCCAGTTTCTCAATTATTATTTCCGATTCCTCAAGCCTTTTTCTCAGTTTCCTCAGATTCCGGTCATATTCTTTTTTGTCAAGATACTTCTGTTTATTTGATGATATATTCTCCGGAGCTGATTCAATTTTCGCTTTATCTTTTCTCTCAATATCTTTCAGGTTTTCAATCTTTTTCTTCCTCAGAAAATCGTAGATACCTCCAATATTTTCTTTAATCTTGTTATGTTTGAATTCATACACTTTCCCCACAATACCATCGAGAAAGTCCCTGTCATGTGAAACCACAATTAATGTGCCATCATATTTGATAAGTGCCTGTTTAAGGATATCTTTTGACCGCATATCAAGGTGATTTGTAGGTTCATCGAGGACAAGAAGATTACTTGGTTCAAGAAGAAGTTTTACGAGAGCAAGCCTTGCCCGTTCACCACCCGACAGGACTTTAACCTTTTTCTCGACATCGTCTCCCCTGAATAAAAATGCTCCAAGCATATCGCGGATCTTTGTCCTTATATCGCCTTTGGCAATATCGTCAATCGTCTTCAGCACTGTTTTGCTTTCATCAAGAAGCACATCCTGATTCTGGGCGAAATAACCGATCTTGACATTATGTCCTATTTTCAGATTGCCTGTCCAATCGACCTCACCAAGTATGACCTTTGATAAGGTGGTTTTTCCTTCTCCGTTTCGACCAACAAATGCAACTTTTTCTCCCCTTGAGATTTTAAAATCAATTCTGTTCAGAACAGTAAGGGCTCCGTATTTTTTAGTAAGAGCCTCAGCTTCCACCACTACAGTACCAGACCGTGGTGCAGGAGGAAACCTCAGATGAATAGCACTTCTGTCTTCCTCATCAACTTCAAGTCTGTCGACTTTATCAAGCTGTTTGATCTTCGATTGAACCTGGACAGCTTTTGTGGCTTTATACCGGAAGCGATCAATGAACTTTTCAGTGTCCTCTATCATCTTCTGCTGGTTTCTGTATGAAGCGAGCTGTTGCTCTCTTCTTTCCTCTCTCAGTATAAGATACTTTGACCACGAGGCTTTATAATCGTAGATCTTGCCAAGGGATATTTCAATGGTTCTTTTCGTCACATTATCAAGAAATGCACGGTCGTGTGATACCAGAACTACAGCTCCGGGGTATCCGGCAAGAAATGTCTCAAGCCATTGGATCGATTCAATATCAAGGTGGTTGGTGGGTTCATCAAGGAGAAAAAGAGATGGCTTTCTCAGAAGTATTTTGGCCAGCTCGATACGCATTCTCCATCCACCGCTTAACTCCATTGTTGGTCTGTCAAAATCTTTTCGTTCAAATCCTAATCCCATGAGAGTCACTTCAGCTTCAGCCATATAGTTTGTCCCTCCAAGCATTCTGTATCTTTCCTCAACTACCGTCAGATGATCACAAAGCTTCAGATAATCGGCAGATTCATAATCCTCCCGTCTTGCAATCTCAGAACTGCAGTATTCAATTTCCTCAGAAAGACCAATAAGTTCTGAAAATGCCGTAATGGTTTCATTAATGACAGTTGTCGTATCATCTACATTCATCTGTTGGGGAAGATACCCGATAGTGACCTCCTTCGACATATCAATCTGTCCGGAAGCGGGGCTCTGATTGCCAGAAATAATCTTTAGTAAAGTTGATTTTCCCGCACCATTCTTTCCTGCCAGACCGATCCTGTCCTGATCATTTATCAGGAAGGAAATATCCGTTAACAAATCAAAACTTCCAAATGAAACTGAGATATCCTGAACCGAAACCATATAAAAAATTAAATGTTTGCAAATATATGAAAAGTATAGCAGTCAAAAAAAGAGGAGAATAACCATATGCCATCATGAGAAGATGCAAAACGATGTTTTATGTTATTATATTAAAAGGTATCACGCAAAGTAACACAAGGGTAAATCGGAACAATTATTGCTTTTTTAACTGCAACGAAATTCTTAGAAGCAAAATTCTCTCAGGAACAGCTATATTTGCGAAGATTGGGAAAGTAAATTTAAGTATTTGAAAGGGTACAAAAGTGGGAAGAAAGGAACTCCCTTTATTGGAAAACGTCAGGATAACTGATATCGGAGCTGAAGGAAATGCTCTTGCCAGGATCGATAATCTTGTGGTATTTGTTCCTATGCTAATTCCGGGTGACGTTGTTGATATCAGGGTCATAAAGAAAAGGAAAAAGTATCTGGAAGGGAAAGTTGTTAAGTTTCATGAATACTCGCCAGACAGGATTGAACCAAGGTGCATACATTTCGGAGTCTGTGGAGGCTGTAAATGGCAGCATCTGCCATATAATCTTCAGCTTAAGTTTAAGGAAAAGCAGGTAAGGGATAATCTGACAAGAATTGGGAAGATTGATCTGCCCGAAATTAAACCGATTGTCGGATCTTCAGAGATATTCATGTACAGGAATAAACTGGAATACACATTTTCCGACAAGCGATGGCGTACAAAAGAGGAGGTAATATCGGACATTAAGTTTGAAAAGGAAGATGCACTTGGATTTCATATCCCGGGGCTGTTCGACAAAGTTCTTGATATTGTGGAGTGCCATCTTCAGCCAGAGCCATCAAATTCGATAAAAAATGCTGTCAGGCTGTATGCACATAAAAATAACCTTCAATTTTTTGACCTTCGCGAACAGAAAGGATTTCTCAGGAATATTGTGATCCGCAACTCACTGGAAGGCAAAGTAATGGTTATTGTGGTCTTTTTCCATGATGATGTTGAGAAAAGGAACGGTTTGCTTGATTTTCTTGCTTCGGAATTCCCACAGATCACGTCACTGTTGTATGTTATTAATTCAAAAAGAAACGATTCGCTGAATGATCAGGATCCATTACTTTATAAGGGTGATAATCATTTGGTTGATGAAATGGACGGGCTGAAGTTCAGAATCGGACCAAAATCGTTCTATCAGACAAATACCAGGCAGGCGCTGGAACTTTACCGGATAGCCAAAGACTTTGCAGGACTAACAGGAAAAGAAATCGTATATGATCTGTATTCCGGAACCGGAACTATAGCAAACTATATTGCAGCTTCCGCAGGTAAAGTAATAGGTATTGAATATGTTGATGAAGCGGTACAGGATGCAGTTATTAATTCGGAAATTAATGGGATCCTAAATACCAGCTTCTTTGCCGGTGACATGAAAGATGTACTTTCTGAAACTTTTTTTGCCTCCCACGGTAAACCTGATGTTATTATTACTGATCCGCCGAGAGCCGGAATGCATGAGGAGGTTATTAAGATTATAGCCGGTGCAGCCCCTGACAGGATTGTTTATATAAGTTGTAATCCTTCCACGCAATCGCGTGATATACAATTACTATCAAATGATTACCGTGTTGAAGGAGTACAACCGGTTGATATGTTTCCCCATACTCATCATGTTGAAAATGTAGTACTTCTTATAAGAAGAGATCTCTTAAATGTACATAAACAGGTAGTACAGGATTAAAAATAATGTATATTTATTGTCCGTATTAATGAGATAAACCTATGAGCGTCGAAAAGCAAGATAATCCCGGACTGCTTTCATTGCTCCCAAAGCAGGGCACGAATGACCATATTGCCAGCCTGCGTTATGCACAGATGATTCAACGGGCCTTGATGCCTAATCCTGCTATTCTTAAAGGAAAGCTTAAAGATTTTTTTATTCTTTTCCTTCCGCGTGATATTGTAAGCGGCGATTTCTATTACGCATTCAACAGCAGACAAAAAATTTGTATTGCTGCAGGTGATTGTACCGGACACGGCGTTCCGGGAGCGCTTATGAGTATTCTTGGAATAAGCTTTCTGAATGAGATAATGCAATCGGACATTAATTTGAATGCCAACAGGATACTTAACCTTATGCGGGAAAAAATCATGAAAGCGCTTCATCAGACAGGTAACTGGGGTGATGCGCAGGATAGTATTGATATCGGTTTATGTATTATCGACTCAGTTACCGGTAAATTGCAATATTCAGGGGCAAACAGGCCTCTTATTATGATCAGAAACGGAGAACTGACTGAATTCAAACCTGATAAGATGACCTTAGGTGTAGCACCTGTAAAGGAGGCTTCATTCACTAATACTAACATTGAAACAAAACCGGGTGATTCATTCTATCTGTTTTCAGATGGTTTCTCAGATCAGTTTGGAGAAATTACAGACAAAAAATTTAAGTACAAGCATTTCAAGCGTATAATTCATTCATTTGAGGAGCTGTCAATGGTGCAGCAGAAACAACATCTCGAAAATGCTTTTAATGAGTGGAAAGGTAAGGCACAGCAGGTCGATGATGTTCTGGTTATTGGTTTTCAATTATAACTATAAATGCAATGATGAAGCTTAAAGCTTTCAGAATAAAAAACTTCAGATCAATTGTTGATACTGGTTGGCAGAATATTTCTCCGGATAACATAACATGTCTTATAGGTCAGAACGAATCAGGAAAAACATCGGTTCTGGAAGGGTTGAAGGTTTTTTATTCCGGAATTATCTCTGAAGATGTTCTTCGCAGTGACCTTTCTTTACCTGAAGTCAGCTGCCGTTTCAGCATTCCTAAAGGATGGTTAATTAAAGTTACCGATAACCCGGGTACGGAATTAAAAGAGTTGCTTTCAGGTCTGACACATGTTGAGCTTACACGGAGCTGGATAGCTGATCTTTCATCAGTAATTAATGTCAGCGGAGAGATAAGCCAGTATCTAGATTCGCTTGAAGATGCCTGGAGACTTTACCTGAATGATGTTACCATCAAACTGGATGAGGAGATGAAATCTATCAGGGACCTGGAAAAAACCTTTGCCGGGCTTAATGAACAAGAGTCAGATATCAGATCGAAGCTTTCCAGTAATACACGCAAAATATTCGGTTTTCGTTTATTTGGTAAAAAACAGACCGAGATTGAAAATTCAAAAAATACTACCCATTACCCGGGATTGAAAAACCAGTTAAATGAAATCAGGAAACAAAAGGAAGAGTTAAATGAAATTCTTCTGACGAAACTAACTGTTAAGAGAGCGGGTGAGAAGTGGAACAGGCTTTTGGAAAGATGTAACCATATCGATGATCATCTCAGGGAACTTTCAATCAGTCTCGAAGAACGCCATCAGAAGATGACTCTTTTGATGCGGCCACTCGACGATGGGGCAGATTCTGAATGGAAAGAGGTCTTATACGATTACCGGAAAACACGATCTGAGAGAGAGCTCCGGATGGCAGAACTTGACAACCATATAGCATTATCAGGGCACATAATCGAAGGAAGCACGGAAGAAGAGGCTGAGAATAAAGTTAATGAAGTTATTCAGTCATATAAGTCACACTATAACAGTGATTTCTTAGGAAAAAAATATTTTGAGTACTGCCCTGTCTTTGAGCTATTTGAAGACTTTGGAAGTCTTCTTCCCAACCGGATTGATATGGAGGATATTATCAGTGGAAATGAAAGTGTTGAAGGTTATAAAGCTGCCAGGAACTTCCTTTCCCTTGCTCAGCTGGATTATTCTTTTTTCCAGCAACCTTCAAGCCGCATTTTGAAACAAAAGATTGAAAACCTTAATCATACCCTCACAAAAAATTTTCACGATTTCTGGCAGCAGTCAATAGGACGGAATAATAAGATCCATATTCAGTTTGAACTTGATCATTATAGTTCTTCTTATGAAGGTAAAGCCGGCAAGCCATATCTGGAATTCTGGATCAAGGATGAAGGCGAACGTCTCTATCCAAAACAGCGCAGCAGGGGCGTCAGATGGTTTTTATCCTTCTATATGGAGCTAATGGCTTCAGCAAATATAACTGATAGACATATGGTCCTTCTGGTTGATGAACCAGGGGTAAGTCTCCATGCAAGGGCACAGGAGGATGTCCTGAAAGTATTTGAGGATATTAAGGATAAAATTCAGATAATTTATACCACCCATTCTCCTCATCTTGTTGAAATCAACAAACTGCACAGGGTGCTTGCAGTCCAGCGCGATGATCTTGACAGTGTTAAAAGCACTTCACGGATACTCGATCCTTTACAATTATCGTCAGCTTCGCCCGATACACTGACACCCCTTCAAAGTATACTGGGTAACCCGATGGGAGAAGAAGGGTTTTCCTCCGGAAGATTTAACCTGATTGTGAATGATACAGGATCCTTCTACATGTTAAATGCTATTATTCTTTTAATGGGATTCAAAAGTAAAATTTGCGTAATACCTTCGACCAATGTCTCTTCCATCCCATTATTGTGTAACATATTGATGGGTTGGGGTATGGATTTTGCTGTCTTACTTTTTGAAAATGAGAGTGAGATACAAATGGCTGAGCTTCTGAAGAATTCTGTATTCAAGACTGATAACACCATAAGGGAAATTATAATCAGGATGCCTGGTGCTTTCTTGAATTCCGAAGATATTTTATCAACACTTGATTTCAAAAACTATCTTTTAGAAACCAGAGAAGGAATAACAGTGCCGAATTCAGTATATATCCGCGAAAAGGAACTTCCCCGTAATTTCATTTTAAGCAGATTTCTGTCAAATGTAAAAGAAGAAAAGATAAAAGTCACTGATTTTGATGAGGAGACGCTTGAGAATTTCAAGTTGATCACTCATCTGTTAGGGGGTTTAAAATAAATTTCTGATTTATTTTGCGCTTTATGCTTGTTTTCCTACTTTTGTCGCGCTCCGTAAATCAGGCCACATGATTTTGGAGAGCCTGATGAGCTTCCTGAAATGAAGTCACAGAAGGCGAAAGTGATAATGTGAAAGAATATATTGGAGAGGTGGGTGAGTGGCTTAAACCAGCAGTTTGCTAAACTGCCGTATGGGAAACTGTACCGGGGGTTCGAATCCCCCCCTCTCCGCGGACCAAATTACTCCCGCAGCTTGCTGCGGGATTTTTAATTTATAGCTGGACGAATCAGGCTTGCCTGAATGAGGACAGCTATAAATTAAAAACCTTATGAGTGAAACGAATAAGGGAGTAATTTGGCCTGCAAGGTTCTCCTCCAGGGATCGCCGAAGGCAATCCCCTAAAACCCGAAGGGTTCATTTAAGTTTTGCTGGGTGCCCCTGGGGGATCACGACCGAACGAAGTGACGTCGTAATCCCCTTCCTGTAAACATCACCTGATTTCAACCACCCCGTCCCAGCTTAAGCGGGACCTCCCCTCCTTTTGAAAGGAGTGAGGTAGCAGTGCTCCATATCCTTGAATGTGTGAATAATATAACTTATTTCAATCTTTCTGTCATTCAAAGTATTCAGAATACCTCCCGGCAAAAAAGTAAAAAAGGGAAAAATAATTTTATAAATAGTTCATAATCAAAGGTAAAAAAGTGAATGTTGTATTGTTGTTGAGTTATGAAATACAGAAAAATAATTCATGAGAAAGTGAAATTCCTATCAACATTTTCACCTTAAAGTTGTTATTAAGTTACTTTGATTAAAAGGACTCTGATTTATGAAAAAGCTTGTCTTGTTTTTTATTTCACAGTTTATTCTTATTCACGTGTTTTCTCAACAGTCGGTTAAAGGAAAGATTACGGACGATAAGAATATTCCGGTTATTGGCGCATCGGTACAGGTCAAAAATACATTACGGGGCACTTTCAGCGATGTTGATGGAGGCTTTGTCATTGTTGCATCTTCAAATGACACATTGGTATTCTCAATGTTAGGCATGGCGACTCAGAAAATTACGGTTGCCGGCAAAACGGTCATAAACGTAAAGCTACTAGAGGAATCGAAGCAATTAAATGAGGTGGTGGTGATTGGTTATGGAACTGTCAAGAAAAGTGATTTGACCGGATCTGTAGCCACGGTAAAATCAGTTGATCTCACAAAAATCACTTCCTTAAATCCTGAGCAGGGATTGCAGGGAAAAGTTGCCGGTGTTCAGGTTACCAGTACCTCCGGAGCACCCGGAGCCATACCTACACTTCGAATCCGGGGTGTGGGTACCTTTGGCAACAGTTCTCCCATCTTTGTAGTCGATGGGGTAATTCTTGATGACATTTCCTTTCTTAATTCGGAAGATATTGCTTCCATGGATATTCTCAAAGATGCTTCAGCCACTGCCATTTATGGTTCCAGGGGAGCCAACGGAGTTATTCTTGTAACCACCAAAACCGGACAAAAAGGTGAAGGAAAAGCAGCCTTTAGTTATTCCGGTGAATACAGCATACAGGTATTGTCAAAGAAAATCGATTTGCTCTCGGGGAGGGATTATGCTACAGTTGTTAATGAAATTACACCAACCTATAACAATGTGGATCTGGTTCCAAATACCGACTGGCAGTCACTTATATTTCATCCGGCCTCCATTCAGAGCCATCAATTATCGGCTTCCGGTGCGACCGAATCAACCCAATATTATGTGAGTATGGGTTATTTCAAACAGGAAGGTATTGTAGATAAATCAAGCTATGAAAGGGTCACATTCAAGTTAAATAATACCTATTCCTTAACGAAAAATGTTAAGCTGGGTAATTTTGTGACTATCACTCCTTATAAGCAACAAAATGCTCCCAATGTGACCTATTCTGCTTATCGGGCCCGTCCCGATCTGACTCCTTATAATCAGGATGGAAGTTATGCAGAGGTATTTAATGTGGGAAATCCCCTGGCCGATCTGGCATATTCCAATGATTATAATAAAGGGGTTCGTGGTGTAGGTAATCTCTTTGCTGAAGGAACGATCGCGAAAAATTTTAAAGCCAAAAGCAGCTTTGGTGTTGATGCTGCTTATAATCAAAGTACAAGCTTTACACCGGCTTATTTTGTATCCCCTCAGCAACAAAATCTGCTGAACGCCCTCAACAAGGGAAACAGCCACAATATTACATGGCTTTGGGAAAATACTCTATCCTTCACAAAACAATTCGGCATTCATTCAATTGATATAGTATCAGGATATACAATGCAGAAAGCTTCATCGGAGAATTTCTCAATGTCAGGGAAAAACATTATCCGTACCTCTCCGGATTTCTGGTACTTCAACCCAAATTACATATATGATCCCACAAACGGAGTCAATACCATTGGCAGCATTTCAAACGGAGTGGACGCCAATCAAAACTATTCTATGATGTCATACCTGTTCCGGGCTAACTATACTTACAATTCAAAATATATTTTAACGGCAACATTCCGCCGCGACGGATCATCCAAATTCAGTCCCGGAAACCGGTATGGTAATTTCCCTTCCTTTGCTGCAGGCTGGAATATTTCCAGGGAGCACTTCATGGAAAAATTGCCATTCATTTCGAATTTAAAAGTACGGGGGAGTTGGGGGATCATTGGAAATGACAAAATAGCTTATACTAATCAATATTCCCTTACTCAGACCATGGTAACAGTTCTTGGAAATCCTTCATCAGCTAATTCAGCTGTCACCTATTCTGTTTCCGGTAACCCAAACCTGAAATGGGAAAGTACAACTCAGGGCGATGCGGGTTTGGAAATAGGTTTGTTTAAAAACAAGCTGACCGGAGAATTCGATTATTATAATCGTATCACAAAGGACATCCTGATCCCATTATCCACGCCGGATTACCTGGGAAACGGACAAAGTGCCAAAGTAGAATTCAATGCGGCTTCGGTGAAAAATACCGGGTTTGAAAGCAAAATTACCTGGAAAGATAAAATCGGGAAAGTAAATTATAGCATCACTATTTTGGGATCGACCATTAAGAACAAAGTTTTAAAAGTCGGTGGAAGCAGCGGGATCGATTCTGTGTTGCTCGGTGGATATCTGGGTAATGGGATCCCTGTAACACAAAGCAGGGTAGGTTTACCCATTGGAGCTTTTTATGGTTATAAAACCAATGGTGTGTTTCAGAGTACAGATGAGCTGAACGCATATCCCCATCTATCCACAGCAGTTCCAGGGGATTTACGACTGGTTGATGTGAACAATGACGGGAAGATTGATGGCAATGACCGTACTAATATCGGATCACCAATTCCCAAATTCATTCTGGGATTTAATTTCGAAGCCGATTATAAAGGTTTCGACCTCTCTTTCGATATCCAGGGAGTTTATGGTAATAAACTTTTCAATGCCAAGGAAGTTGTAAGGCCTGATCCATACAACTGGGAAAAGCACGTCTTAGGAGCATGGACCGGCCCCGGAACAAGCAATTCGGAACCCAAAGCCTCCTATGGCGGGAACAATTATCTACCTTCCGATAAGTTTATTCAGGACGGATCGTTTAGCCGGTTGCGAAATGTGACCCTGGGTTATACTCTGCCTTCGGGCCTGACCAAAAAGATAGCAATTAATCAATTGAGGATCTATATAAAAGGATCCAACATATACACGTTTACCAAGTTTACAGGGTACACACCCGAAATTGGTAGCTCCGATGTTCTTTCCAACGGAATTGATTATGGAACCTATCCGGTTACTTCAGTTTATTCTTTTGGCATTAATCTAACATTCTGATTGTCATGAAAATAAATAAAAAAATCTTTTTCTTTATATTCATCCTGATGGTGGGATGTACCGACTTTTTACAAATAGATCCCCAGGGAGATTTGACTCAAGCTTCATTTCCTGCTTCTTCTTCGGATGCCTTGCAGGCCACAAATGCCGTATATGCTGCAGTAAGGGATTGGAATTATAATTCCGGCGGATACCCTATTCTGGATATCATGTCAGACGATTCCTATAAGGGCAGTAATACCAATGACCAGTTAGCCACTGTAGGAGCCTACGATAATTTCACCTTCAACACAACAGGGGATGGATTGGACCGCTGGTGGGCCACATTATACCAGGGAATCAAATGGGCTAACGTTGTCATTGAAAAGGTGTCCATAGTATCGATGGATACAACCTTAAGAAACCGGTACGTAGGTGAGGCAAGATTTCTGCGGGGACTATTCTATTTTGATCTGGTTCGTGCCTGGGGAGGAGTACCGGAAGTGACAACAGTCAATCCTCCTTTGCATCTGGGCCGTGCCACGACTGATGAAATCAATACTCTCATTGTTTCAGATCTGCAATATGCCGACAACCATCTTTCAAAGAAAAGTGAACTTGTTTCCTCCGATCAGGGAAGAGCCACATCGGGGGCCGCAGAAGCCTTATTGGCAAAGGTTTACCTTTTTAAGAATGATTTTGTAAATGCGGAAACATACTCATTGAAAGTTATTCAGTCAAATGAATATTCTTTGGAACCACAATTTTTAGACGCTAATGGCGTGAAAGGTAATAATGGGGTCGAATCCATTTTCGAAGTTGGGGCTTTGGGAGTAGAAGATTATAATGGTGGAGGGGCCCAATATGCCAATACCCAGGGAGTCAGGGGTTCGCCAAACCGTGGGTGGGGATTTAACAGGCCTTCCATAGATTTAAGAAAGTCCTTTGAACCGGGAGACCCCCGTCTGAAAGGTACTATTATAGATCTTGGCGAGACCATAGACGGAGTGTACATAACGGGAGATCCCAGTCCGGCAAATGATCCGGTTGTAATACTTAATCAAAATGGTGATACTATAAACATTCAGTGTTATAACCGGAAAGTGTGGACCCCTGGAAACGATACTCCCTCACTATGGGCACATCACCGAAGGTTAATTCGATATGCCGATGTATTGCTGATGGCCGCTGAAGCCCTGAATGAAAATGGGAAACCGGCAGATGCATTGATCTATCTGAACCAGGTAAGAAACAGAGCAAGAGGAGGAAACATTTCAATATTGCCGGATATCTCTATCACAGATAAGAATTTACTCAGAGATAAAATATTGCTTGAACGCCGGCATGAACTTGCTCTTGAAGGAGAAAGATTCTGGGATCTGGTCAGAACAGGGAAAGCAACCGAAGTACTTGGACCATTGGGGTTTATACACGATAAAAATGAATTGCTACCTATTCACCAAAGTGAAATAGATATTTCACAGGGCTCCCTAACACAAAATCCTAATTATTAATTGAAATTAATCTCATTCGATATGTATAACTAAATAATTGACAATTATGAAAAAAAAGATTTTGATTCTCAGTATTTTAATGCTGATGATAGCTGTCTTTGTAATAGATAGCTGTAAAAAAAGTAATCCTGCACCTCTTAATCTGGGAACATTGATGGTTGGTACAATAGATCTGAATGCCGCCGCTGCTCCCACTAATGTGCCTGTTATGCCCACTATTACGGCTACTTTTAGTACGGATGTAGATGTAGCAACCGCAACAGTAGACAACATTACTCTGACAGAGGATTATGATGTGGTTTCAATACCTTTAACTATTACAGCTTCGGGGAAAGTGGTTACAATAATGCCTACAGCCAACCTTGGCAATGGGGCAGTTTATAAACTTGACATCACAACAGGATTAAAGGCTTCCGATGGACAGCCTCTTACCGCAATCAACCGTTCGTTTACTACAGTGGGATCATTCCTCCCGAAAGGTGTATTTGCCTATTGGAACTTTGATGGTAACGCCAATGACCAGACAGGTAACTATAATGCCGCAACAGGTGGCGTAACCGATGTGACATATGTAACCGGCCGTAATGCAACTTCAGGTCAGGCAGCAAGCTTTAACGGAACTACATCACTTATAGAGATTCCCAATGGGGATGCACTGGACAATACAAGTGACTTCTCTATCAGCTTCTGGATGAAAGATGACACAACGGGAAAAGTCGATCAGTTCGTCCTGGGACTTGCCGGATGGTATGGTTTCCAGTTCGAGTACAATCGCCAAAATGATCATAGAACGGATTTGCTAAACAAGATAGGCTGGTGCAAATTAGCTGTCCAATATAGCCTTACTGGCGGAACATCTGCCAACGAGGACTTACTTTTCCCTGGTTCCGGGACAGGGAATACTAAGGACAACGGAGGGTGGCAGGGCTGGACTTTTTCAAAGGACCTTATTTCGAATAGTGGAACCGGGGTAAACGGTTTGCTGGCTCAGCAATGGGCTCATGTTGTATGCACATATGACCATACTACCAAGATTGGTACGATGTATATCAATAGCCAGGAAATGAAATCCCAGGATTTCACTCTGTATCCGACAACCCATGCCTTGTATAATGCAACCGGATTGAAGTTTGCCGGTAACGCAGCCAATAACTCATTAGTTTTTGGTTTTATCCAGGATAAGGTTAGTCCAACAATTCCGGATAGCTGGGCCGATTATAATGATCCAGCAAATAACCATTTTAAAGGTCTTTTAGATGATGTTGCCATCTATCATTCAGTACTGACTCCTGCTCTGATTACACTCATGTACAATTCCGGGAAACCATAATTAATTTCGAGTTCAATTGAAAAGGGAGGGCAAGGCTGCCCTTCCTTTTCTTTTTATTACTTATCTTTTGGTTATGAAATACAAATTATTTCCGCTATATTTTTTCATATTTTTAATAGGTATCCTGTCTTGCAAAAAAGATACTTCCGCAAATAAAAATGTGGGAATGATCCAGCTGATAAGCGTGAAAATCGGTACTTCCACTCTGAACGTAAACAGCACAATAACAAACGTGCCTAATGATCAGCCTATTCAGTTTGCATTCACAAGTGCTGTGGATACCAATTCCATTAGTAAAGTAATAACCATTCAGAATTCCACCGCGACTGCAATTCCTTATTTTTACTCTCAATCAGACAATTCCACTACTCTTACACTGACACCTGCATCCATCCTGCAGTATTCCACCGATTATATCCTTGCTATTTCCTCCGCCTTACGTGGCATAAATGGAGAGACATTCCCCGGTATCCAATATAAATTTACAACTCTGGCAGGTTCAATGCGGATTGATTCCATCAGCCTCAATGGAAAAGCCATGACTACTTCCACGTTACAAAACATTGACCCAAAAAAAATCAACTTACGGGTTATCTTTTCGCAGGCCCTGGATCCTGCCAATTACAAATCTTCATTTTCATTCTCAGGACCTCCTTTGTCATTCACTCTCTCTAGCGACAACAAAACGCTCATAGCCACTAATACTGCAAAGGCAAAAGGCCTGACAAAGTATTCATTTTCCATTTCATCTACCCTAACCTCGGCAGGAGGCTTTGCTTTCGGAGGCTTTTCTTCGAATTTTTATACATCGGTCGATTCCACTTATCAATACCCACAGATACCGGATGTTGATCTTTTAACACTGATACAACGGCAAACCTTTAAATATTTCTGGGATTTTGGCCATCCTTCATGTGGTATGGCACGTGAACGGAATTCTTCGGGCGATATCGTTACCACAGGGGGCTCAGGATTTGGCATTATGACCATGATTGTGGCCATGCAAAGGGGATTCATTTCCAGAACGGATGGTATCACCCGACTGGATAAAATCCTTGGCTTTCTGGAAACCTGTGATCGGTTTCATGGTGTCTGGCCGCACTGGCTAAACGGTGTAACAGGAAAAACGCAGCCTTTTAGTGCTATAGACAATGGAGGAGATCTTGTCGAAACCTCCTTTATGATCCAAGGCCTGCTTTGCATGAGACAATACCTCGATTCTACGGTCACTGCAGAGAAAACCGAAATCAATCGGATCAATAATTTATATAATTCTGTCGAA
>Ga0302164_10000377_pt1 | contig 15438 bp, 14 predicted proteins | sample I_Fen_E3_1_FD_193500 | JGI IMG/M metagenome (GOLD analysis project Ga0302164, IMG submission 193500) | Peat permafrost microbial communities from Stordalen Mire near Abisko, Sweden - I_Fen_E3_1 | ecosystem: Environmental > Terrestrial > Soil > Wetlands > Permafrost | place: Sweden: Abisko...
GCGCTCGCTCATTTTGTCCTGATCTTTACATTTAAAGAAGATCCCCCTATTGAAGTTACACGTTTCACCTTACTGTCAAATCTGTAATCTTTAATGATGTTTTTAAATTTTCCGTTAATTGAGGTTCTTCAGATTTGTAATAGCCTCAGGTACACTTTTATGAACTCCTGAAATTAAGCTGCAGGTATCCATTTCCTTGCAATCGCCACATGTCTTAAAGCCTTTATCGGCCGCACAGAGTCTAATCTGACACATGCTCCAATGTCCTAACTTAACGCCTTCCTCCCTGCAGCCTGTGCAGTTTATCATATCAGGTGTCATATCAGGGATATTATAAAGGGTTTTCCACTTTTCCGCAGTTGACTTTCTGAGTTCGTCGTCGTTTTTAATTGTTGCAATTCTTGCCTCACATGTGGCACAATTTAATCCACAACATGAAATGATTTTTTCCATAGCTATAAGTTTTTATTTAAATAAATCTTCCCTGACTAGTTATTAATCAAGTTTCATTTATCAAGTTACAAATTTTTAGGAAATACTATATATATGTGAAGAAAATGTTTAAAACTAATTACCAATGTCTAAAAAGACAAAAGCTATTAGCCGCATACGGTCTTAAAGGTTTAATTTGCCCTTTGCTCCTCTTTCCGTATTTTATTGTTAAATGGCTTTTTTAGAGTTATCCAACTCCATCAACATTGTAACACTTCCATATCTCCATGTTTTCAGAAGTATTTTAATAAAGAAGAAAAGTTGCGATATTAAGAACAGAATAAGAATACCACCTTCTTTAACAGGCTTCATTCCGGGTAGTATACTCAGTACCAGCCATCCATAAAGTCCTTGAACCACAAATAAAATCAACATTAAGGTGTAAGATGAAAAAAATGTCCTGAATGTCTGTCTGAAACCAAAACCTATTGCTTTGAAGCATGCATTATTATCGTTCGAAGCCTGCCATGCCCTTGCGTAGTCTGCCACAAGTAAAAGGAGAGTAAGGACCAGAAGAAAAAATGAAGTTACAATAATAGCGGTTTTGAAAGCACCGCCATCAGGTGATGACTCAGACTGGCTGGCTATTGAAACGGGAAGAACAATAATTAAAATTGCCATTAACAAAATAATCATGCTGATTATTAGTGAAATTACAAAGAATGACCAGAAATTTTTCACCGAAGCCCTGAAAAATTCTGAAGATGAAAAGGTACCGGATATACCCTTGAGACTGTTGAATAATCCTCCTGAAAGAAAAGAGTTGACCAGGAAACCTATAATCATAATCATGAATAATCCGCTGGAAAAATATGACCTCAAACTTCTGAAGCTTGCTCCCAGATCGGCAAAGGCTTCAACATTAAAACCGTCAGCCAGTTTTTCAGTTATCATGCTGTTTCCAAACCCTGCTTTAAGCGCACTTTTCATCGGAATAGCCACCAGACTAGCCAGCAAAAATGAACATAACCACGCTATTACAATTCCTTTCCACGATTTCATGGAACGCAACATTCCGGTTTTCAAAGAAGTGAGGATCTTCATAAATGATTAAACTATAATGAAATAAAATTTATGAAAAACTGCATGAATGATATCAGCTTATTTGTTAAACGACGCAGGGGAACATTATCGGGATTCATTGTCATTGAATTATTTACAAAATTGACATCCATCCTGATCTTAAACTCAGGATCAATTTTAACCCATTCGATCTCCCTGGTTCCGGTGTAAACAAAATCTTTATATCTGCTTTTACCGTCCCACGATTCAAGTACTTCGTTACCATTTTTAAAGTGAACCAGGACCTGGACCGGAAGCATTATCTCTCCGACTCTTTCGAGTTCCACAGTTGATTTATAATGAGCCTCCCTGACTGCAGGATTTTTATTCAGGGAATCGGTACTGTTCGCCTTCTCTTTTAAAGTTTCAATTTTGTTATTTAAAATATTGGCAACTTTATAATCGCAAATTCCTGTTCCATAAAGAGTCTGATCAAAGAACCAGTTCATATCACGACCAAATCTATTTCCGTTAAGCCTTGGAACTACCTCATTCACAACATTCACAAAATCCTTACCCGAAGGGTGTTTAAAAGCCCACTTTTTATAATATTCCCTGAAAACCTCATTTGTTGTCTCCTCTCCGATAATTCCCATCAGAGTGTATAACAATGTTGCAGTTTTATCATACGACATCATGCCATAGGTTCCGTGGGGATAGTTCCAGGAATACTCACTATTGCTTACATCCTGTCTTCCTCCGGAATGAACATAGGATAATCGTCCAAGTGATTTATCAGCAAACTTTAAAAAAGGATGATCTAAAAGTCCTGAATTTTCACCATAATAATGGTCCACAATTCGTTCTTCCCAGAAAGAATTAATACCCTCGTCCATCCATGGTTCTTCAAACTCATTACTTGCCAGAATACCCATGAAATAAGCGTGACCGAATTCGTGGATCGTAACCATCTCAGGGTAATGCATAGATTCCGGCATCATATAGGAAGATGAAGAGGTAAACAGAGTTGTGTATTCCATCCCTCCTGACCTTGCTCCCTTTGAAGGAGGATCGACAATTGTCAGATAAGGCCAGGGATAAGGACCTACATTCCTGGCATAGTATTCGAAAGCGTGTTTTACTGCAGTGAATTGTCTTTCAACCTGTTCAATCCTGTCTTTTGGAAGAAGAAGCGTGATTTTTACATTCTCCCACTGATCAGTAAATACTGCATACCCGGGCCAGGCTGTCCAGGCAAAATCCACTATATCCTCGGCTCTGTATGTGAGTGTCTTGTTTTTTCCTGTGCTATCAGAATCAGATTCAGTCATCAGCATTCCTCCCGTTCCAACAACATATTCCTTTGGAACAGTAATTTTTACATTATATAAGCTATGGTTTGAATAGAATTCGGAATTCGCATGAAACTGGTGGCAATTCCATCCTCCTTTTGCCGCATAACGCATTCCTTCCGGCTCATAAACTCCGAACTTCGGAAACCACTGTGCAACAAAAAAGAAATCATCGTTGTAACCTGTTCTCCTTATTATTAATGGAAGTCGGGTTTCAAAAACCACGTTAATAAAAACAGTATCTCCGGGGACAGCAGATTTAGGCAAATGGACCTCTAAAACAGTCTGATCATTTATATTCCCATCATCGGGGCTAATAAATTTCATTACCGGAATAAGATCATAGCCATTCCTGTCGGTGAATGATTTAATATCAATCCAGCCATAATTGGATTCTTTACGACTAATTGAAGCGTCAGATTCCCTATTCATAGTAGACTCGCTATTTTTAAAGGCATTCATATAGAGATGCAATTGAATATCAGGTACAATATCATTGGACTTATTAACCCAAAATGCTTCCATTGTACCATAAACGGATTTTGTTACAGGGTCTAGTTTTGCATCGATCCTGTAACCCGTCTGGCGTAAGCTTAACGGTTCTTTATTAATAATCTGTGAATTGGCGGGAATCAGAAAGATAAACCATGCAAAGAGAACTATCAGATATTTCTTCATACTTATAAAGATAAGTCCAGTTAAAATGAATACTTCAATCTTTCAGGAAATAGTAAATCTTACCGGACTAGATTTAAACAGTAATCCGGCAACATTCTGCATCGTATATACCAATCTATTTTTTTACTTCTTCTTCAGTTGCCAAAACCTTTGAAAGTGCAAGAGGAACTTCTCCCTGTGAATATACCGCTTTCCCGGTCATGTTTGTATCACTTTCAATTTTCAACATCACTTTGACATCCTCACCCTGAAGGTAAATTGAAAATAAAACACTGTCATTTAAAGCTTTAACGTTTTCACCCTGATATTTAAACTCACTACCTGTAAAAGACATTGTTGTGGTGTGCTTCTGATCCTCAAAACCGACAACAATTATTCCGGAGTTATATCCTTCCGGTGCATAAGGGGCCGCAAACTTCCAGGTACCTACTGGATTATTTCCAATTTTAGTACTTTGGGCCATTAATACCGGTATATATAAAACTATAAACAGAGTAATTACAATTCCTTTTTTCATAAAAAACTGGGTTTAATGATTACAACAATTATAAATTTTTTGTCTTGACGAAGGTAATCTGTTTTTTTAAAATATTTTTTCCTTTAATAAGAAAACATAAAACATCATAATTATCATATATATCTAGATAACTCGATATATAGAATACATTTGTTCTGTTAATAAATTAACAGAAGCCTGAAACATGAAAAAACTTTTGATCCTCGGAGCCGGTACTGCGGGAACAATAATGGCAAATAAGATGAGGAAGACATTAGCAGTTGATGAATGGAGTATCACAATAGTGGAAAAGGAGATGAATCATTATTACCAGCCGGGTTTCCTGTTTATCCCTTTTGGCTATTATCAGAAAAGAGAAATTTTTAAAGAAACGTCTGAATTCATTCCAAAAGGAGTTAAAGTAATAAACAACGAGATTGAAAAGATCGACCCTGTTAAGAATTCAATAAGTCTTATTAATGGTACCATTATAGAATATGATATCCTCATCGTGGCTACCGGAACAAAAATTTGTCCTGAAGATACACCGGGCTTAAAAGGAGAGTTATGGCAGAAAAAGGTATTTGATTTTTATACTATTGAAGGAGCAGAATCTCTGGCAGAATTTTTCAAGACCTGGAAGGGTGGCAGCCTGGTGATTAATGTCGCAGACAATCCGATCAAATGCCCTGTCGCTCCACTGGAATTCGCATTTCTGGCTGATTACTATTTTACCGGTAAGGGGATGCGCGATAAGGTAAAAATCACTTACGTCACGCCATTATCAGGTGCGTTTACAAAACCAAAAGCATCAAAAATGCTCGGTTCTCTTCTTGGTAGTAAAAATATAAACATTGTAAGTGATTTTTTCCTTGGTGAGGTTGATAACCAAAACAGCAAAATACTTGACTTCGGAGGAAAGGAAATTCCATTTGATTGCCTTATTACAGTACCACTTCATACCGGTGATCCGGTAGTTTCAAAAAGCGGTCTCGGCGATGAATTCGGATTTGTAAAAGCAGACAAGAATACTCTCCAGTCAACATTATACAAAAACATCTTTGTCATCGGCGATGCAGGCAATTTCCCGTCGTCAAAAGCTGGTTCAGTTGCACATTTTCAGGCAGATGTGCTCGAGGAAAACATAATCAACTTTATAAAAAGCAAACCATTGACTGCATCTTTCGACGGCCACTCCAATTGCTATATTGAGACAGGTTTCAGCAAAGGCATACTTATAGATTTTAATTATGGAACAGAACCTCTTCCCGGGTTATATCCGTTACCGATTATAGGTCCCTTCTCATTGCTGAAGGAAACCAGGTTAAATCATCTTGGCAAACTACTATTTAAATGGATTTACTGGAATATCCTGTTAAAGGCGAGAAAATTACCGGTAACAAGTTATATGTCGATGGCAGGAAAAATTCAAAATTAATACATAAATCGTTAATACTTTAAACCTTAACCTTAACCTTAACCTTAACCTTAACCTATTTATTTTCAAAATCTAATTTCTCTATTATGGCACAAAAAACTTATGCAGGCGTCACAGTTGACGTTAATGAAGAGGGTTATTTTACAAATTCCTCACAATGGACAAAAGAAATTGCTGTTGAAATTGCAAAGGAAGAAGGAATTGTCCTTACAGGACAGCATTATGCAATTATGGAATTTCTCCGTAACAGATTTACCAGTGGGGATCCTTTATCAATCAGGAGTATAAATCATTCCGGAGTTATCGATGTTAAAACCTTTTATCAGCTTTTCCCTGGAGCTCCTTTGAAGAAAGCTACTAAAATAGCCGGAATCCCAAAACCAGCCAGTTGTGTTTAACTTTTTAAAATTATAATGTTATGGAACAAAAATTTCCAATAAAAAAAGTAAGTCTTATTTGTGCCAAAGGCTCAATTGAGGATGTTTATGCTTCCCTTATAATGGCAAACGGTGCTGTTATGGAAGGGATTGAGACCAACCTTTTCTTCACCTTCTTCGGTATGGATGCAATAACAAAAAGCCGTATGGATAAACTACATACAGGGGTTGTAGGCAACCCGGCATTACGCTTGCCCGGAGGGATGAGAATGCCGTCGCTTTTAGGAATTATTCCCGGAATGGAAGCTTTCACTTCTTGGATGATGAAAGGCCAGATGGAAAAACTTGATATTCCTCCCGTGAGCGAATTTCTTGATCTTATCACTGCAGGTGGTGGTAAAATATATGCATGTAAGACTGCTGTGGATATGTTCAAGTTAAAAAAGGAGGACCTGAGTGACCACGTATGTGGAATCCTGACTATTGGTGAATTTTATGAACATGCAGGTGGCGAAGGTTCACAGATAATTTTTACATAGAACATATCTTTCCGTGTGAAAAATAAAAGTAGACGTTGCAAGCAACGTCTCTTTTCATTTGGAAACGATGAAAAGTGATTACTTTTGCGCTCTGTAGCAGTAACACTTCTATTGCTTTAAATTAACCATTATTTATGTCTGAGCTTGAAAAATATTTTGACCGGTTTAGAAGGAATATCATTGGTATTGATACTGAGATTGAAACACCTTACGGAACGAAGAAACTGATTTATGCCGACTGGATAGCCAGTGGCAGGCTTTATGGACCAATAGAAAAAAAGATTACTGAAAATGTTGGTCCGATGGTAGGCAACACACATTCAGAGTCAACTTCTACCGGAAAGGCAATGACTGACGCTTATCATCATGCCCAGAAAATAGTGAAGCATCACGTTAATGCCAATGATAATGACATATTGATATTTACCGGAACAGGAATGACCTCAGCAATTGCTAAGCTTCAGAGACTTCTTGGACTGAAGGTTCCCGAGCAGGCCATAAAGTTCTGCTCCTTTTCTCATGGAGATTACAAGAATTGCAAGGACATACCAAATGACAAGCGTCCTGTTGTTTTTTTAACACATACAGAGCATCATTCCAATCACACATCATGGTTTGAGACGCTTGCGGAAGTTGTTGTTCTGGAACCCTCATCTGATCTGACTGTCTCCCCTGATTCTTTGCGCAGGGAGATTGTGAAATATAAAGATCGCCCCTTGCTTATTGGATCTTTTACCGCATGTTCAAATGTAACCGGATATTACCCTCCATACTATGAGCTTGCAAAGATTATGCACGAACACCATGGATACTGTTTTGTGGACTTTGCAGCTTCGGCTCCCTATGTTGATATCGATATGCACCCTGCTGACAAAATTTATCAGCTTGATGCAATATTTTTCTCACCTCACAAGTTCCTCGGAGGTCCCGGCAGTCCGGGTGTTTTAATATTCAATAAAGAACTATATAAAAACGATATTCCTGATAGTCCTGGCGGTGGAACAGTAAAATGGACAAACAGGTGGGGCGGCTATAGCTATATAACTGATATTGAGGTTAAGGAAGATGGCGGGACTCCGGGATTCCTGCAGGGTATTAAGGCCGCTCTCACGGTTATCCTGAAAGATAGTATGGGTACAAAAAAGATTCATGAAAGGGAAAGCGAGCTTATCGAACTAACTTTCAGGGAATTATCAAATATAAAGAATCTCCACATTCTTGCTTCGGATATCAGGGACAGATTAGGTGTTTTTTCTTTTTTTGTAGACAATATACATCACAACCTTTTTACCAGTCTTCTCAATGACCATTTTGGTATTCAGGTCCGGGGAGGATGTTCCTGTGCAGGCACTTATGGCCATTTCCTTCTGAATGTGGATGTTAAAATGTCTAAAGAGATTACTGACAAGATTGATGCAGGCGACCTTTCAATGAAACCAGGCTGGATAAGGCTATCTCTTCATCCGACTATGACCAATGATGAGCTATTGTATATTACCGACGCCATAAGACAAACAGTCGAACATGCTGATGAGTGGAAGAAGGATTACTGCTATGACAATCATACCAACGAATTCAATCACTGCAAGTTCTCAAAAAAAGATGATTCAGTTTATGCAGATTGGTTTAAATTAATATGATTAAACATATTGGAGCCAATACTGTTATACTAAGTACCGCAGAATAATAACAATAATACAGGAGGTCAAAGAATGAGTGATATTAATACAGTATCAACTGATGTTTTAATAATCGGAGGAGGCCCATCCGGCTTAGCTGCTTCGATTCATCTGGCTGATATCCTTAAACAAAAAGGCCATAATGGTAAAATTTTATTGATCGAAAAGGGTAGTTCTATCGGTAGTCACATATTATCAGGTGCCATAATCAAACCATCTGTTTTTAAAGAACTATTACCTGAAGTGGATTTCTCAGAAATACCATTTAATGCTAAAGTAACAAAGGACAAAACGGTACTACTCTCAGAAAAAAGAGCCTTTGCACTGCCGTTTCACATACCCTACATGAGTAATAAAGGTAACTACACGGCATCATTGGGTCAGATATGCAGGTATTTAGCACTTAAAGCAACGGAAAAAGGTGTGGATATTTATACCAGTTTTGCTGTTGACGAAATCTTGTACAGAGACGGAAAGGTAATAGGAGCCAAAACCAAAGATACAGGACTGGATCATAATGGAAATAAGTTGGAGAATTTTCAGGCAGGTACCCGCATAGAAGCCAGGATTACCATTTTTGCCGAAGGCACCCGGGGCAGTCTGACCAAAATGCTCATTAAACAATTCAATCTCGATAAGGACAGGAACGAGCAGGTTTACTCTTTAGGTTGCAAGGAACTATGGACAGTTCCTCCCGGCAATATCACGGCTGGTGAGATTTATCATACAATGGGTTATCCGCTCGATAATGACGAATTCGGAGGAGGATTCATATACGGTCTGAATGAGAATAAAGTGGCAGTAGGTCTTGTTGTCGGCCTCGATTACCAGGATCCCACATTCGATGTACATGATGCACTTCAGATATGGAAATCCAGCGCATTTGTTTCTAAAATATTAAAGGGCGGAAAAATGGTGGAATATGGCGCCAAGACTCTTCCCGAAGGAGGTCTTTATGCTGTTCCCAAATTATATATCGACAATGCCTTGATCGTCGGTGACAGTGCAGGGCTGGTTGCAATGCCCGCTCTAAAAGGTGTACATTTAGCCATAAGATCCGGAATGTTAGCCGCACAGACCACAGCCGATGCTCTGTCAAATAATGACACATCTGAAAAAAGCCTTCAGCAATATGAGAACCTGGTAAATAACAGTGCCATTCACAAAGAAATGTATGCTGTACGCAATTTCCGACAGGGATTTGCAAAAGGTCTGATTATTGGCGGGTTGAATTTTGGAACCCAATTAATTACTGGCGGAGCAGGCTTTTTTGGAAGACTGAGATCTCATGCCGACTCTCAGACAACACTCAAACTGCGTGAATTAAAAAAGAAACCTTTTAAAGAACGGTTCAAAGGCAAATTGGAGTTCGATAAAGTGCTGACATTCGATAAATCGACTGATGTCTACCATTCGGGAGTATTCCATGATGAGCAACAGGTTGTTCATCTTCATATTAATGACAAGGAGAATTTTAATACCGTTAATATTGAAGAATACGGTGCACCCGAACAATTTTTTTGTTCATCGGAAGTGTACGAACTTCATACTAACAAAGCAGGTCAGAAAGAGCTCAGGATTCATGCTGAAAATTGCATGCATTGCAAAACCTGTGATATAAAATCTCCGGGAAAAGGAATCACCTGGGTAGTACCTAATGGTGGTAATGGTCCTGATTTTCAGAATATGTAGTATTAATAAGAAAACATTAAGATGGCCTTAACGATAATTAGCTTAATTAAACAGGTACCACTTCCGGGCGAAATGAGAATGGGTGAAGACGGGTTAATGGACCGGACAAAAGCAAAATCGATTATTAATATTGATTGCCAATTTGGTCTGGAAGCCGGATTGCAGCTCAAAAAACAACATCCTGACGCAAAATTAATCGTCTGCTCGATGGGCCCGAAATCATTTGAAACCTCGCTCAGAACCGCTATTGCCATGGGATATGACGAAGCTTACCTCCTATCCGACCGTAAACTTGCAGGAAGCGATACCTATGCCACCGGTCTGGCAATTTCTACAATGCTCAGGCATCTGGGTTTTACCAAAGATGCAAAAGAGCCCTTTATTGTTTTAGCCGGCCGGCAGACCAGCGATGGCGATACTGCACATGTTCCATCGCAGGTAGCCGAAAATATCGGAATTCCTCAAGCTACATTCGTTGAGAGTTTAAAGCCCGACACCACTGGCAATGTAATAGCAAAAAGGATTATTGAGGGTGGGTATCAAATGTTAAAATTGGCTCTGCCATGTGTTATCTCCCTGACACCTACCGGAATTCCCCCGCGCAAACCTTCATTAAGCGGTGCAATCAAAGCCCGCAACCTGAAAATTACGACATTTGGAATTGATGATATTGGACTTGGAACAGAGAAAATCGGGATTAACGGTTCTCCGACTATCGTCGTAAAAGTAGTCAACATCGTTAGCGAACGTCCGCCTATTACTATGTCAGAAGGCCATAATGAAGCTGCATTAGTTGACAGCTTAATTTCTAACCTTAAAAAAGGCGGAAATGTTCTGGAGATGAAGGAGAAAGAAGCTAAGAAAAAAATCGAACGACCAGATTTCCCTGAAAAAGACTTCAGGGACGGAGCAAGAGGTATTATAACCTGGGCTGAGGTAACGAACGGTAAGATCTCCCGACCATCACTCGAGCTGTTGACTCCAGCCAGAAACCTGGCATTACAATTAGGCAACGACACTAAAGTATTTACATTAATTATAGGAAAAAATGTTCAGCCCCTTGCTCAAACTCTTATTGAACATGGTTCTGATGAGGTAATTCTTGTTGAAAATGATAAGCTTGAAGAATATCTTGTTCTTCCATTTTCATCAATTTTTGCACAGGTCATTAAGGAAAGGAAACCTGAAATTGCTCTTTTTGCTGCAACTACCTCCGGACGTGAATTAGCTCCCAGAATAGGGATGAAAACCAATAGTGGAGTAACAGCAGATTGCACAGGGCTCGAGATCGGAGAATACATAGATAAAAAAGAAAAAGTAATCTATCGACCCATTCTTGAATCGCGCAGGCCTACCTATGGGGAAAGTAAACTCGCTACCATTCTGGGTTTTGTTTGTCCTCAAATATCAACAGCCAGGGCCGGAACATTCGAAGTTCCAAAGCTGGTCGAAGGCAGAAAAGGTATTGTTTCAACTTTTAATGCTGTATTAAGTGATAAAGATTTTGTTGTTGAAATCTTGAAAACAGTACGAGGCGAAGGCGGGTTACAAAATCTTTTCGACGCTGACATAATAATTTCAGGTGGCAGAGGTACAACAGGTGATAATTTAGGACTGATCAAAGCACTCGCTGATGCATTAAAAAATCAGGGTATAAATGCCGAATGGGCTTGTACCCGGCCGGTTGTCGACGAAGGAGTTGTAGAGTATGCCAGACAGGTTGGACAAACAGGTAAAACCATTCGTCCTAAAGTCTATATCGCCGTTGGAATTTCAGGTGCAATTCAACACCTCGCCGGAATGAAAGAATCTGAAAAAATTATTGCTATCGATCACAATCCTAAAGCGCACATTTTCCATAATGCAGATTTTGGAATTGTGGGCGAATATGCTGATATCATACCGGAATTAATAGAAAAGGTTAAGGGTGGCTTTAAATTCGGTCTTGAAGCTAAGAAAAATTAAATTTTACATTCTGAACCTAGATTACCAGTAACTTGAATCCTAAAATATTAACAAGCTTCTTTCCCGGACAGAAAATCTGATAAGCTGTCGGCCATACTTTAGCCAGGTACCTGTCCTGAGCTTCCCGCAATATTATTATTAACTCATCCATTGCAGGTACTCTGGTTTTCTCCTTATAGTTATATCCAAGGTCCTTTATAATCTGACTAATGTCATTGAATTTCCCCAGATTCTGTGTCAGACTGTCAAGCTCTTTTTCCAGTGCTTTTATTACCGGGGAATTTAGTGGCCTGAAAATGTAAAGTTGATATAAAAAATCTTTTGCTTTTTTTCTGAATTCATGTAGTTTTTCAGGTCTAGGATTATTCCTGCAAGTCAAATAAATATCCGCAACCATATTATATGTAAACTCCAGCTCTTTCAAAAGAAGCTGAGGGTTTATCATTTTCATAGATTCAAACCTGATACGGTAACCAGTCTTATTCAAAAGAGTATCAATTTGTTCCAGTACTGATTTAAGTTCCTCTGTCAGTTCAGTTTCAGGCTCATGTTTCTCGAGAAGAAGTGTGAGAATGACATTTTCATGAAGTTCTGAAAAGATTTCAGGATATTTTTTCCTGAGCTCTTTCAGGGTTTTTCGCTGAACGGATGTTTCCCGCCATGAACACATTATTCTGCCAACTTCCCTTAAAGATGCGATATCTTTATCGGAATATGTATTGTCACGCTGTGGAGCCACGAGTTTCAATACTGCTCTTGATTTTTTCATCAGAACACGAACATCATGTACTGCTTTCTCATCAGGAAAAACTGATTTCTTCAGTAAGACCTGTGATTCTCTGATATATCCGGCAAGTGCAGGCTTGATCTGCTTCAATTTCACATAATCCGGTTCCATTTGAATTTTCCTAGGATTAAAAGTAAACTCAATAAAGTTAAGCAATAATAATAATCTGGTAAAACTGTAAATAATTAAAGTATTATAAATTATTGTAAATAGTTCCCATGTTAGAAAAATTTGATTAGTAAATTTAAATTTGATAAATTAGATGTCTCGTTGCTTATATAAACAAAATTTTCCCGCAGATTACGCTGATTGACGCTGATTTATTGATTTATATCTGCGAAAATCTGCGTAAACAGCGGGAAATAAAAATTTATTATTCCAAACTCAATTCTTATGGAAGAGAATGATATTTCCTTTAAAATCAGGGGTTGTATATTCAAGGTCTACAATTCATTAGGACCCGGATTACTGGAATCGGTCTATGAAGCAGCTCTTCTTTATGAATTACTATATATTAATCTTGGTGTAGAGTCGCAAGTTCCCATACCAGTTGTCTATAATGGAATAAAACTTGATTTAGGTTTCAGAGCGGATTTGATAGTAGAAAAGAAAGTTATCATTGAGATTAAGTCTGTGGAAAATATAGCAGAAGTACATCATAAACAAGTTTTAACTTATTTGAAATTGACTGGGATTAAATTAGGTTTATTGGTCAATTTCAATTCTGAAGACATTTCACATAGTATCTATAGGAAGGTCAAAGGATTATAATCTTCTTCTTCATTATAAGGATATTAAAGCATTTCTGATAATTTGAATCTGCGAAAATCAGCGAGATCAGCGGGAAACCAAAAAAGAATAACTTAAATTTGCTTGCAATAAATTAATTTCTTTATAATGGGTAAAATAACGAGAGGCCAGAGAATCGGGATTCTTACAGCCGGAGGTGATTGCCCGGGTATCAATGCAGCTATCCGTGGAGTCGGAAAAACTGCAATAGTCAAATACGGAATGAACCTGGTCGGGATAAGTGATGGATTTACAGGTATGATAAATAAGGAATACAGGGAACTTTCAGAACACGATCTTTCAGGTATTCTTACTGTTGGCGGTACAATTCTCGGAACATCAAGGGAAAAACCATTTAAGAGCAGCGGTAAAGGGAAAAATGAAATAAGTAAACCTGTACTTATAAAAGAGCATTATGAACAGATGGGACTTGACTGCCTGGTTTGTATTGGCGGAAATGGCACTCTTAAAACTGCTCACCTGCTATCTCAGGAAGGACTGAACGTTGTAGGTATACCAAAAACAATAGATAATGATGTATGGGGTACCGACCTCACATTCGGATTTGATTCAGCAGTAAATATTGCAACCGAAGCTATCGATCGTTTGCACTCGACGGCCAACTCGCATAAACGAATAATGATCATTGAAGTTATGGGACATAACGCCGGATGGATAGCCCTCTATTCCGGTATTGCAGGCGGAGGAGATGTTATCCTTATACCCGAAATTCAGTATGATGATAAGAAGGTTGCTGAATATCTTCTGCATCGTGTAAATGAGAATAAACCATACTCCATTGTAGTTGTTGCAGAAGGTATTAAGAACCCGATAAAGGAGAGTTGTTCGGCTGCCCAGTCTTTAAGTAAAAGAATAAATGAACTGACCGGGCTCGAGACAAGAGAGACAGTGCTGGGTTACATCCAGAGGGGAGGCACTCCTTCTCCTATGGATCGTGTACTGGCAACCCGGTATGGCTCTGCTGCTGCGGATATGATTGCTGAGCGTGACTTTGGCAAAATGGTTGCTCTGAAAAACACCGAAATAGTGTCTGTTCCCCTCTCCGAAGTCTCGGGAAAACTAAAACTTGTCGACCCAAAGGATCCGCTTGTAATACAGGCACAGAAGATGGGCACTAGTTTTGGCATTTAATTCATAATTAGATATTTGTTTTTCAAACAATTGGAAGAATGAAAAGATTAATACTTATCCGGCATGGAAAAGCAGAAGACGGGTCACCTGAAATTTCTGACTTTGAAAGATCTCTTACTCTGAAGGGAAAAGTTATCTCGCGACTTATGGCCCGCAAACTGGTCGAAAAAGAAAAATCACCGGGGACCATTCTTACAAGCCCGGCATTCAGGGCTCTGGAAACAGCATTAATTTTTGCAGGTGAATATGGAATCGACGCCGGTAAAGTCATTTTGAACAAAAACCTTTATTCCGGAATGAACATTAAAAATCTGTCTGGAATTCTTTCAGTTATAAGTGAAGAAACTGTTACTGTTACAATGTTTGGACATAACCCTTCATTTACAGAACTGGCAAATACACTTAGTAAAGAAGGATGTGATTTAATTCCTAAAAGCGCGATCGTCTGCATCTCCTTTAATATAATGACATGGTCGGAAATCGGTCGAAACATAGGAAAGATAGAGTATTTTCTTAAACCCTGAATATTGCAATGAACAAAAAATATATCCCGAAGGAAATCAGCTGGTTGTCTTTCAATGAACGTGTATTACAGGAGGCAGATAACAAGGAAGTACCTCTTCTGGAAAGATTTAAATTTCTCGGTATCTATTCCAATAATCTTGATGAATACTTCAGGGTGAGGGTCGCAACACTGAAAAGGCTATCGATGATTACTTCAAGGTCGAAGGAAATACTTGGCTACAATCCAAAAACCACCCTTAAAACGATCCAGGAAATTGTTCTTGCACATAATGAAAAGTTTGAGAAAATATATGCCGGATTACTGCATGAGCTTGCAAAATATAATACTCATATCATAAATGAGAAACAATTGAACAATGAGCAAGCTGAATTCGTGAGGAAATACTTCCATAAAGAGGTCAGAACCAGACTTATGCCTTTCCTTATTGAAAAAGATACCAGCCTGCCAAATCTAACAGACGATGCGATCTACCTT
>Ga0302164_10000378_pt1 | contig 15407 bp, 14 predicted proteins | sample I_Fen_E3_1_FD_193500 | JGI IMG/M metagenome (GOLD analysis project Ga0302164, IMG submission 193500) | Peat permafrost microbial communities from Stordalen Mire near Abisko, Sweden - I_Fen_E3_1 | ecosystem: Environmental > Terrestrial > Soil > Wetlands > Permafrost | place: Sweden: Abisko...
TGATTCCTTTTTTATACCCAACGCAGTTACTACCACTTGCTCCAATGTATTTTTCTGTACAGTTAAAATAATATTAATTGCATTACGTCCTTTTACCACTTCTGATTTGGTTTCAAAACCTACGTTACTAAAAATAATAACTGAATTATTATTCGTAAGTACCAATGAATAGTTTCCGGATGCATCAGTTGTGGTACCGTTTTTAGTGCCTTTTTGAATAACACTTACACCTGGTAATGGTTTTCCATCGGCATCAGCAACGGTTCCCTTAACGGAAGTTTGTGCAAAAGCAGCATTTAAGCACAGCAACATGATAACCGCCAGGGCAACCGTTGTCTTTAAACTAAATTTTAATTTTTTTTGTTTCATATAACAATTTTTCGTTTTGGTAATCATTACCAGGCCCTAAACGAGCAATCGGGATCAGGTAATGAAAATGGGTTTAAACTAATGATGTCAAGCTTTAGTAATTTGAAGATGTTTACATACGCAATCGATTTTATGGTGAAGAAATAAATTGAAAATGTCCTTACTGGTTGATATACTGCACGGCAAAAACGATTCTATATAAAGTCGTTCAATGTATTATTCAATTCGTTTGTGTGAGCACTCAATCGCAGAGGTAAAAAAGGGATGCTGTCTACCCGATAAAATGATTCTAAAAACTTGAACCTCAATAGTAGCAATGTTGTTGCCAGCTAAAAATGTCCATTACATTTCAGCCCTGTAAATACTGTTCAACGTCCCTGTGATTCTAAAAATATCCAAGAGTGTCTCCGCCTTTTTTTTATGCCCCAAATTAAGCAGGCAGATCGTACCAAACTACCAAAATACAACGGCGATAATATTTAAACATACTGCTGAAGCTGCTGCTGGTATAGCGAATGTTTAGTAAAACTATTTCTTATTCAATAAATATGAAAAGCAGTTCCGCCCACACGGCATATTCCGGATTATGATTACAATAAGCAGAAGTAGTTATTAAATATGCTGTTATAAAATATACCACAACATATTTTCCGGACGATTTATAAAATACAGCATAATAAGAAGGGATGAACTTAATAGGGTTGCAAATAGTGGATAAAATATCGTTTCAGCAATTTCTAAAAAAGAAATGCGATCTGAAATGAGAGATAGTATTATGCCAAAGACACCGAATCTATTTTTCGATGTGTATGAAATAGAAAATAATCAACTCTCATAAACCGGAGAGTTGATTATTTTAAATTTTTACTTTTTGGCACGGAAATTATTAATAATGATATTTCGGCTATTATTTTTTTATTTGCTCATTCGGTTAACCTCCGGCTATAAACCATTTTCACCAAATTTTTCAACTCCTTTTACATTCATTTTTACTGAAGTTATCCGGTCTGAAGGGCCTGTCATAAATAATAATTTATTATTCTTACCCGCAAAGACATTATTGGTACCACCACCTGGAGAGATGGTAAGAATTTTATTACCATTAGGGCTAAACGCATTTACTCCCACACCGCCACTTACATAAATATTCCCCTTTTCATCCATTGACATGCCATCGCAAAAGTTTAAATTGTCAACAAATGTTTTCATGTTAGAGAGGGTGCCGTTAGGATTAATATTAAAACTGCGGATTTTGCCAGTACCATCATAGGTCCAGTTATTTACAAACAATTTTTTACCATCTGGCGTTCCGGTAATGCCATTCGGCCATGTATCTGCATTCCAGCCAGTCATTGTTGTTACTCTAACAAGTGTGTGACTACCCGGGGCAAGATAATAAACATGACCACCTTTACCTGTTGCAGCCTGTTCAGAATGCGTGGGCTCCCAGGGTTGTTTGCGGGGATCAGATGCATCCCAGTAGTCTCTTGGAAATATAGGATCCGTAATATATATGCCACCGGTTACAGGATTGATCCATACATCATTCGGGCCATTCAAAAGTTTACCCTGGTAATTATTAACCAATACTTCGTGTGTGCCATTCCGATGAATTTTCCATAATTCACCATGCATATCGGCACAGGCAATAAGGTCGCCGTGTCTGTCAAAAGCCATTCCGTTAGAGCGGCCTGTACCAGTTAAAAACAAGGTTACGTTGCCTCTGGTTGCATCCCATCTGTAAATTTTATCGTTGGGCTGGTCGGTAAAAAATACATTCCCTTCTCTATCAACGGCAGGGCCTTCCGTAAAACCAAATCCTTTCTGAATTGTATCTAATACTCCATGCTGACTTGCCGAAATAAGGCACGTAGGATCAAAGAAAGTGTTTCCAGGAATCTCATTACATTCGCATTCAGAAGTTTTGAGCTGAGATTGATTCGACGAACTCTCCTGAATGTCATTTGCAGAATTTAGCTGGGCGCTTTTTTTGCAGGAGCAAATTCCCATACTTAGCATTACTGATAAAAAAAATAATTTTTTGATCATAACAAGCAATTTTAAAGTTATAAAATAGTGGGGCAACATTTCGTTGATTTAACTGAAGGGTTAAATCGCCTACAAAGTACACATGCTCCAAATTAAAAGCTTCCAATAAAACACAGCGAAGAATATTATACAATTGCGAAAATAATTTTTTCATAGGGCGATGGAACATTTGCATAGCAATCATATTAAAGCGGGCTTAGTATATTTTATAATACCGGAGTAATAAAAGTGCTGCCTTAAAAAAGGGGAAACACTTCAGCTCTTTAAACATTTTTTATTTAAAAGCACTTATTACATCGTATTGATATTGTTGAGTAAAAAGCCTTTACGTTTCTCTATTGAGATTGTTGTAAAACCTGAGCTGAGACGGGAGGAGTCAGGGTTTCCTCCAATGACTTTCCGGGGACACTGTAATTATCAGTATAAAAAAATAAGCTGAAAAGTTTTCATTCAGCGGTAATCAATAACGCAAATAAATTAACTACGGAATCTATTTTGCACTTTTAAGCAGCACGCAGAAACCCATGAACCGCATTGCAGTGTTTTTTTATTTTTTCAAATTCGGAGATTTCAAACGCATTATGCATTTACCGGCTTATTTCATTTCTTTAATTAATTTCTTTTCACTTTGTTTGAAAAAGAGTGTACTAAGAATATAGAAAAAAGATTTAACAGGCATCATAAAAAGCATGTTGAATTTACCAGGAATTATTTGCCAGTACAGTTAATAACTTATACTGTATTTGGAAATCAGCTTAAAGCTCAGGCTTTTAAAAAACAATTTGTGGCCTGCTCAGTTAAGTAAAGTTATTATACGGGAATCAGGCACGGGATAAACATTACCCGGAACCAGGAAAGGTTTTTTATTTTAAACTTCTTTTAAGCCTGAGTTTTATTGTCCAAAAAAAAACTAAAAACCTTCAGCACTATTTTTCGGCAGTTGAGAACAAAAATTGCGGTGTTGAGAACATTATGCTAAGATTGGTGTGTTAAATATTTTCATTTGTACATTCTTTAAAAACTAAAACTTGTCAAATGAAAAAAGTACTATTGTTCCTTGTATTTTCAACGGTAACCATACTCAGCATATCTGCCCAGAATAAACAGGCGGATATTAAAAAAGCCTATCAATATTTATATCTCCGCGATGCCGATGCCTGGGAATCTATCCCACAGAATTACAATAACGGAACCTGGAGTAACCTGGAAGACCTGAAAAAATATGTGCATGAATACAATATGAAGATCGGCGCTGCCGGAATCACTTTCAAATTTTCGCAACAGACTTTTAATAATAATACCAAAGTGGTAGGAATTTTTCAAAACGGCAAACTAATAGCTGCTGACCTGGTTGCCTCCGGTGGCGGCAACCTTGTTGCGTCTGGCGGTGGCAATCTTATTGCATCGGGTGGTGGTAATTTAGTAGCCTCAGGTGGGGGAAACCTGGTTGCCTCCGGCGGTGGTAATATCGTCGTAACAACTGCAACAAAGGGGGCCAGTTTTGGTAGTTTGTATACATTGGCGTCAACAGGTACAGCAGTGATCAAAACTTCCGGGAGCGGGGCATTGATCATCAAATAATTTTTACCCGGATAATAAATCTTATAACATGCGTATTCCGATTCAATTATTGTTACTCTGTTTGTCATTGATTGGTTGCTCCGGTAATACCAGTAACGCACAGATGCAGCAAAAGATATCTCAGTTTGAAAGAGCAGGCCTTTGTGATTTTTTAATAGATAAAAGCGGCGTGTACCACGTCGTTTTCCAGGAAAGCCCCGACAACGGAAAGCCGGTCTTCATCTATTATTCCAGTTCTGCCAATAAAGGTGTTTCATGGAGCAAACCTGTAGCATTAAGCGTTGATAACACTGGTAACGGTTCCGGATATGCCAGGATATTACAGGATGTAACAGGCAACATTTATGCCATCTGGAAAAGATATGGCAATACTGAGAGCCAATATCCTGAAGCTGATGCTACGATTGATGGCCCGGGAGGCTATTTATGCGGCACCCTGTTTTACAAAGTGCTTAGCGGTGGGGTATGGAGTGCCCAGGTGCAACTGAATGAACACCAGAAAATGCAAAACTCTTGGTTTGCCACTCTTACGCCTCAAGGCACGGTGGCTGTTTTTTGGTGCCAGGGTAATCCACAATCTAATTCAATAACCAGCAACATCATGTGGTACTTTTGCGATTACCTGCGTTATACTATGCTAAATGGAACTGCTCATTCCGCCTACACCGACTTAAATAAACCGGCACCACTTGTTGGCGGTATGTATCCGAATGTAAAAGAGGGCGGCATGAACCTGGATGGCTATGTAGATAGCAAAGGAATACCGCATATCATTTATGAAGACAATCCTGATAATGTACAGCAGATTAAATATTATGATGGCAAAACAGAACGTATCGTATACAGCTACCCTAAATATGAAACCGAAAATTCCTATCAACATCCGGCTAAATTATTGGTAGATGAAAAAGGCGTAGACCATATACTATTTTTACCTGCATCTAAAACACTGGAAAGCGAGCAGGTTTGGGATATTAATATGTCTACCAACCAAACCAACGTGCTAACTTCTATTCAAAAACCAGGTATAACCATTAAAGGCTTTCAGGCCAACCAGGGCCCCAGGGGCGCCATGGCGGTAACTATCGAAGCAGGTGCCTATTCTTCAAATACAGAAGCGTATGGTTTATTTTATCAAAACGGTACCTGGACAAATATTGGCCTTACCAATAATGCCTCCAAAGAAAAATTCTTTTCAAAAGAGTTTCTGGGACTGGGGGGTTATAGAACAATTATGGCATCCATTACCCGGTACAATAGTGTTTACAATGCAGTGGCTTATGATGCACAAGGGCGTAAAAGTATGGTGATGGATATTTCTGCCTACTGGACAAGTGGTGGTTACAGCATCGCCAGCCCATCAATACTTTTTTCACCAATAGATAAATAAGCCAAACAACTTGAACGATAATCAACAAACTACAACAGTTAAAAGCGAGGTTGCCGTTATTGCAGTTAAGGCCATGTCAACTGCAAGAAAGATTGTGCTGGCAGCTTTGTTATTACATTTTTGCAGTTTGTTTTTTACTTACCAGGATGATGATGTAAAAAGCCCACATACCATAATGTGGAATACAGGACGCTTTGTACAAGTAGATACCGAAGTGCCTGCGCAAACTGGTATGCAGTTGAAACCACTTGCACCAGCTGTACTCGTTATCTTATTTGTATTTTTTCTCAGCAAACTGGCGCTAGATCCTTTTTGGAAAAAATATGGATATTGGATTACGCTGGTGCTTGTAATTGTTTTTGCCACAGGCGGTGCTGTTATACGTACCACAGGCGGTAATATTTCACTAATATCTGTGGGTTTATTATTAGTGGCAGCACTAATAAATAGAAAAGAACTGATACCTGAAAAAACTGTAGCAAATAAATAATATCATAAACTCAATTGGCATGATGAAATTAATCCACTTTATAATTTGCTCCTTGCTTAGCCTGCAAGCAGTTGCACAAAAGGTAGATGCTGATAATACTGTATTACCCGATCGGCCGGTAATAAGTTGCCCGGCAGCACAAGCAAAAGCAAAAAATGGCAGTAAACCCAATTTGGAGCTGTTTAAAAAACTAATTCAATGCAGGGAAGGGGAATACCCTGCACCTAAACATTATGACGGTGCTATAAACGTAGATATAAGTAACATGGAGTTTGGTAAAACCAGGCCATGGACTTTAACCACCGATGATGCCAATGGAACTAGGGGCACCATTGTTTATCCGGTAAAAGCTGCGTACACCATAAAACAATTTTATCGTAAAAGAACTGCGGTTGAAAGTAATGCCATAAGAGTTTTTAATTTTTATGTTAATGTATTTGGAGAATGGGAGATAGGCTCTGAGCAATTGATTAAAAAAGCGGAGCTGAGTGATATTCCTATACAATAATTTTTGCAAGGAGATAAAAAATATTTTCCTGGCAGCCTCAAAAAAAATAATGAAAAGTATTGTAATAAAGCTGGCTGTCAATATACAATTATTGTTATTGCCAGTATTAATTTCTGCACAAAATGCAGGAACTACAGTAAGTATATTGGGTAAAGATGGCAAAACTTATACTGCTGTTATACAGGAAGTAAGTGGCAATAAATTCAGGATAAAATATGATGGTTATAATAATGAGGAATGGTTGGTAAGAACACAGTTTACTGTTATCGCTGTTGCGGCCAATCAGAATGCGGTACCTGCACAACAGGCTACTAATAGTACACCAGATGTAAACAGCCTTAAAGCAATATTTGAATTTGGAAGACTAAAAGGTTGGGCACAGCAACCGCATGTCAATAAGTTCAATGCGTTTTTAAGGATACTTGATGCGGACAATAACAAAAAAGTAGTGGTGTTTTTACAACAGGCTACTACAGCTTCGGCACGTTTTTTTGCATTGAAATCTTTGCTTACAGGAGACAGTTATCCCGTAGTGCAAAAATTTATTGGAGAACTGAACCAGTACCCTGAAAGTTTCCAGCAGGAAAATTGCCTGGTAACGAATCGCCGTTCCATCATTCAGCAATGGGAATTTTCCTGTTCGGTTACCGTGGTACAAACTTTTTTGGCCGATCTTTCTCCACGCTACGCCTGGGAAGTTAAACAAATTCCAAATTTTAATGCTGTTGCCAACAACGTTAATCATCCAATGGCCGAGCAGCAAAAATTGTTGTTGGAAAAATATGGTGGTGTGGCATCGCCCAGAGGCGACTACTCCGGCAAAGCCATAGGTATAAATGATGCACTGAATGAATTGGTGGGGCCAATAGTGGGCGCCAGGTATTATGCGCAACAGGTAAACGAGCCATTGCAATTAATATTACCAAAAATAAGAAGTCAGATCGACAAAGGCTTTGATGTGCCAATACTGGTGGGATTTGTAGGCTCCCAGGCGAAGCACTTTATTTTAACCTTGCGATACCGGCAAACTGGTAACGGTTACCAGTATCTTATTTACGATCCCTGGGATGGTGTATGTGATTATGTAAATGAGAATACGATTTTACAGGGCTCTTTATCGCCACTGCTTACACAATGGAAAATAAGTATTGATTACTATTATCCTGTTCAGTAAAAGAGTGGAGTAATGTAAATTATAAATATGGTTTTCGGTCTTTAGTTCAGTATTAATCATCTTTAAAACAACCGGTATGAATATCAAAACTTCAATTATAGTGTGTGCTGTTATTTTTGCTTCCTGCAAAGCAGGAAAAAGCGATAATGAAGCCGCTATAAAATCTTTAAACGAACAGTCGTTAAAATGCATCAGCATAATGAACCAGGCCGATGCTCAAAAAACAACAGCAATAACTGCAGGAGATGCAGCTAGGGCATTAATAATGCAGAAAGCCATCGATAGTGCGGCTTTGGAAAATAGTAAAATAGGGCAGCAACTGATGACACTACAGGCAAAATAAATAACCATATTTTTTTCTGATCTTAAAATATTACCATGGGCTTTTTTAAAACATTAATGTCTGTTTTAAGTACAGATGGCAAAACCGGAACACCTTTTAATTTTGATAAGAATCATACGGTTTATTATAAGGGTGATGGCGTTACAAAGGTGGATGCTGCAAGGGTGGCAGTTTTTTTTAAAGGGTACGGCTATTTTACCGAAAACAACCAAAGCGATGTGCAGCTACTTTCAAAAGACGTGAATGGCCCTGTTGAAATTGGCTTTGTTATTAATGGCTGTTCAGCAGCTGAGGATACAGAAATATTTTTTAAAGGTGCCGTGCCTGGTTTACAGGATTTATTCCCGCAAAGAAGTATAACTGCGTATTTGCTCGATATAAACCTTAAGCAATTAAAAAAATTGTAAGATCAGCCCCACCTTAAACGGCGCAGTAATTCTTCCTGGTAAGTTTTGCCTATTGGTAATTCAATGCCCTTCATTATTACATAGTCGGCACTGATAGTTTGAATTTGTTCCAGGTTAATTACATAACTGCGGTGTATACGCATAAATTTTTTGTCATCAAAGTGGGTAAGGTATTGCTGCATTGACGTGCGGACTAAAAATTTTTTATCAGTTGTGTGTACCTGCACATATACATGCTCGCTTTCCAGGTAAAGGATGTCGGCAAATTTTATCTTGTGAAAATAATGGCCATCTTTTATAAAGATCGCATCGTTGATAATATAGTTTACATTTTCGTTTTCCAGTTTTTCCTTTTTGTTGTTAGATAAATTGTGCAGGCATATTTCAATAGAAGTATACAGGTCATCTTTAGTAAATGGCTTTACAAGATATGCTGGTGGCATCACTTGTTTGGCTCTTTGTACTGTGGCAGCATCAGCATTTGCTGTTAAAAAGATGAAGGGCAAATTGAACTCCTCTTTTATTTTCCACGCCAGGTCAATACCATCCTTTTTTCCTTTCAGTTGTATATCCAGCAACAGCAGATCAGGTTTTTCATTTTCAATCATAGTAATAGCTTCGGCATAAGATGCTACCGGCTCTGCAACATCATAACCAAGATTTACCAGTGTGTTAGTTAAATGATCGGCAATGATGGCTTCATCTTCTGCAATACCAATTTTAATTTTACTCATGCTTCGTTGTTTCGGGTAAATGCATTTTTGAATGTAATGATAAACTTACAACCTTCATTGGGTAGGTAGGTGGCGCTGCCGCCTACCTGGTTACTCAGCCTGTAAATGAGGCGCAGGCCCAGCGATTGGCTTTTTTTCAAATCAAAACCATCAGGCATACCCGGCCCATTATCAGAATAAGTAAGCAAATAATTACCAGGTTCAGGTGAAGATAATCCAATACGGATCGTTCCTTCCTGCTGACTAGTAAAAGCATATTTAAAAGAGTTGGTCAGCAATTCATTCAGTATTAATCCAAGTGGTACTGCGGTATCAATATCCAGTAGTGTTTCCGGTACCTGGATAACAGTATTTATTTTTTGTCCCGGTATTTTAAAAATGCCTGATACCTGGCTGATCATATCATTTACAAAACCACTCAGCTCAATAGCGGCAAGGTTTTCGTGCTGGTACAAGCGCTGGTGTATCAATGCTATTGATTGTACCCTGTTCTGACCTTCGGCAATGGCCGCTTTTGCTTTTTGGTCTGTAAGCCCATTAGATTGCAGCTCCAGCAAACTGCTGATCACCGATAAATTATTTTTTACCCGGTGGTGAATTTCTTTCAGCAATATATCTTTTTCTGAAAGAGATCTTTCAAGATCGGCACGTTGCTTTTCGATGATCATATTTTGAACAACTAATTTTTGCCCGGCCCGCCGCTGTACCAGGTAAGCCCATACCACCAGCAGTAATAAAATGATTGCACCACTTATCAGCGATTCCAATTGAAGGCCCCGTTTTTTTTCCTGCGCTACCTGCAATTCTTTTTCTTTGGTATTCAGCTTTGCTTCATAACTGCTTAATTGAGCCTGGTTACGGTATAAAAAATCTTCATTGTTCCAGTTTAAGGCTTTGGCATACATGGCTGCTGCAGCTTTGTAATTACCCATATCGCTGTAAATGCCGGCTTTTAATTGCCATATGTTGGTATAAAAAGAATCAACACACGGCACGGCGGCTGCAGAATCAGCATATAGTAAGGCAGCATCATATTGTTTAATTTCCTGGAAAGTACCGGATATTTCATTGTACGAATGTTCAATATCGTAAGGCAATTGTTGTTGCTTGGCAATTGCCAGCGACTGTTTGTAAAGCGTCATTGCCTGGCTTGCGAAACCCTGTTGAAAAAGTGTATAAGCACTGCTTACACAGGCGGCATATGCAAGATGTACATTATTGCTGGCTGCTGCAATGGCAATGGCATTTTTAAAATAGGGTATGCCTATACGCCAGTTATTAACTTCAAAATTGTCGGTAGCAAAGTACATGCAACTGTAAAAAAATGTAGCAGGGTCGGCTGATGAGCCTGTAGCATCAATAGCCTGCAAATAATAAGGAAAGGCACGATGTGCAGAAGAAGTAAAATTCCGGCGGGCACAAAAAGCCATTTGCAGCAATGCCTGCCCTTCTAACAATTTTTCATGGCTTTTGCGGGAGAGTTGCAATGCAGAATCTGCCCATGCATACGAAGAAGCAATATTCCTGGTCTTTAAAGCACCATAAGATAATAGCAGCAGTGCCTTTGTTTCTTCGGGCAACCATTGATTTTTTAAGGCTTGCTGATTTGCAATACCTGCAATTTTTTTTGCAGAATCATACAACTGCCGGTTATTAAAATAAGCGGCTTTGGCCAATAACAGGTGCAGTTTTTCAATATTCGAAAACCGGGCTGACCTTTTTGATACATCATCCAGTATAAATTTGCAACATTTCCAGTTGCCTTCCAGTTCGCATTGCCTGGCATGGTCCAGGCTTTCTTCTATCGACCAGTTTTTATTTATGGTACAGTCAGCTGAAGGAACAGGTAAGTGATTTTCTATTTGTGTAAATGCCAGCAACAGATCTTTAGCAATATCGGGAGCACTTCTATCAACCTGGGAAAAAATGGCTTGAGTAAAAACGGAAAATAGCAACATAAGCAGGACACTTGAATAATAGCGGCTTCTTTTTTGCATTATGCAAGTTTAGGCTATAAAACAATCATTATGCTATTAACGTTGCAGTTTTTTTTAAGTATTGCAAAAGATTTGCTGCACATCTTTTGTTTAAGAAATTACGCTGCATCATCGTCCTTTGTTCGCCGCAATTTTTTTAACCTTTATGTTCAGTGGCTTTTTGTGAATAGTGAGGAGTGGCTGATCTGTAAGGCAATAAAATTATCACCTCCCCCTCAATTTTATATGTTGCGTTTCTGTCTTCACATATGTTATATGGCCAATGCTGCAGTTATTATTGTAATATAAATGATACATCAGCAATTGCTTCTTTACCCTGCTGGCCATAGTATTCCGTCCTGATGTCTTTAAATATTGCCGGTAGCTGAATTTGCCGCTTTTAAATTATATTTACAAGAAAGGTATCCAAAGAAACATTAAGCACTACTAATAGTTCCGGAAAATTTACCTGAAACAGAAACTAAAATATTTTTAAAATCGAAGTAATGATATAGGAATGAAAAGAGGAGGTGAGACTCTTACAGATGTATTATGTAAGCAACAAGTATAGCACCACTGCTGCATCAAGAGGGTGAGTAGTGTAAAGAAATCAAGATGAAAAAAATTCCCGTCAGAAAGATCAATTCAGCTGATAATGAAAAGTCACCCAGCGAAAGTTTTAAGATACGTAAGGTGCAGGATGTACTGAATAGGGAAGAGTTATTTCATGAATTGCACCGGCATGATTTCTTTTTTATTATTGCTTTGCAAAAGGGAACTGGTACGCATGAGATAGACTTTATTACTTATGAGGTTTCCGATAATTCAATTTTTATTATGCGGCCTGGCCAGGTGCACCAACTTCAATTGAGTGCAGATGCAGCAGGATACATCATAGAATTTAATACAGCATTTTATCATTCTAAAGACAAGCTGTCAACTCAACGGTTACGAAAGGCAAGCAATAAAAACTATTGCAAACTTGAAATAACTCGCTTTGAAAAATTACTTGATACAGTAACTAATATCTTTCAGGAGTACACAGGCAGGGAAGAAGGATACCAGGATGTTATCAGGGCAAACCTGGATATTTTCTTTATTGAATTTGTAAGGCAAAGCCCGAATCCTAAGGGGCCATCAACAAATGTCAATTCGTATACACAAGATCGTATTGAAGAATTTTCAGAATTGTTGCAAATGCATATTACCAGCTGCAAGCAGGTATCTCAATACACAGCGTTGATGAATCTTTCGCCATACCAGTTGAATGAAATCACTAAAGCAACAATAGGCAAAACAGCTTCGGTAATGATCAATGAACATATTATCCTGGAAGCCAAAAGAAACCTGCTGGCCACTGCCAATCAAATTAAAGAGATAGCTGACCAACTGGGTTACGAAGACGTTTCCTATTTTATAAGGTTCTTCAAAAAACAAACGGGATATTCCCCCGAAGCATTCAGGCATCATCTCAAATAAGTCCTGCACAACTACAGCATTGTCCTGTCAAACCGCCTGATAGTGAAATTACCTTTGTGTAAATAAATAAATAAAATTTACACAAATGAAAATTATCATCGTAGGTGCATCAGGCACTATGGGAAAGTACCTGACCAACACATTTAAAAAAGAAAATGAAGTGATCACTGCCGCTTCTAAAGGATGCGATTTACAAGTTGATATTACCTCTACCGAATCTATTGAAACTATGTTCAGGCAGGCTGGTGCTTTTGATGCACTTATTTCTACAGCAGGGCCAACTTATGTGGGCCCCTGGAAAAAAATGACAGACAAGGAATTCAGAAAAGGGGTGGACGGAAAAATGATGGGACAGATCAACCTGGTATTGATAGGCCAGCATTACATTAATCCTAAAGGTTCATTTACATTGATCACAGGCGCTTTAACATATGATCCTCAAAAGAATTTTGCCAATGCATCAGCAGCCAACGGGGCAGTTGAAGCTTTTGTACGTGCTGCAGCTATTGAATTGGAAAATGGTATCCGCATTAATGCAGTAAGCCCTACCGTTATCGAAAATTCGCCGCAATATTTTCCATTCTTTCCGGGCGATATTCCGGTAACCATGCTGCAATTAGAATTTGGCTTTCGTAAATCTGTTTTCGGGGCTAATACCGGGCAGGTAATCAAACCCTATTAATTATTATCTGTGAAAATGATTTCAGCTGCAGGTTATTTTTCGAGCTGATAATAACCTGCTTTTTTGAATTTCGCAGACATACTCTTGTTGTATGCCGTTTTTTATTCGCTTTTTAAAAAGTCATCAAGAATCTTATTGAAAATTTCGGGTTGATCCATTAACGGTAAATGTCCGGCATCTTGAATTAAATGAAGCTTTGCATTAGGGATAATTTTAGCTGCTGCTTCACCATATTCAACAGGAAATAATTTATCATCTTTCCCCCAAATGATAAGTGTTTCATTTTCTATTTGCTTTAATAATTCTTCTGATATTTTAGATACTGCGGCTCCACGTCCCTGCTTAAATGCATTTTTTCCTCCTTTATATTTGAGAACGCCTATTGAGTAGCTACTATGGTTAGGATCTCTGTTTATGGGTTTATGAAGTATATAACGCGAATTAAAACGATTTGCCATTGCTGATGGAAAACTATTCATCCATATTGTTCCAATTAAAGGCCAAAAAGAAACTTTTGCACCTAAACCTGCAGAATCAACTAAAACAAGTTTATCAACCATTTCAGCATTGTCTATGGCAAACTGCAACGCAATGGCGCCACCTTGAGACAATCCGACAATATGAGCCTTTGATATGCTCAATTCTTTTAGGAAATCTTTGAGCCACTTCGAAAAATAGGGTCTGTTATAAGGCGCATCTGGTTTATCAGATTCTCCATATCCAACTATATCAGGTGCTACTACTTGAAAATTTCTAGAGATAGTATTAATTGATGGATACCAGGTAACAGCACCTGCACCAGCTCCATGCAGGAAAATTACTGTTTTACCATTTCCACATAATAAGTAGGTCGTTTTAATTGTTCCAATAGTTACTTCTCTTTGTTCAACTAATCCTTCTATTTTGTCGATTAGAAGTTGCCTATAGTTTTCTTTATTCTCTTTTTTCATGTTTTCCCCTCGTTAAAATTAATGAATGTCAAAAATTGCCGCTAACGAACCTCTGTTGGTGGCTTACCTTCTTGTTATTATTACCCGTTTTCGTCCAGATTCAACATATTTATAGGCCTCCAACCGTCTTCTTAGTAATTACCTCAGGAATGGCACTTTTGTTAACCAATACAGAAATTGTTTTTAAAAGCAGGTATTCCTTAGACATATATAAATACCCCCCGCAATCATTATTATCGCTTGAGTTTTTAATGATATAAAATGTATTCCCTTTTTCGTTTTTTGCGATGCCAATAATATGCATATTGTGTACATCTTCGGTAGTACGATTGTCAAACGCTGCCTGTCTGATATCTTGAGTAATGATTTTGTTTTCTCCCAAAACGGCAAAGCCATCCTTAAACCCTTCATATATATCCCCATCCCAGCAAACCGAATAATTGTGCATCAGGGCATTGTCAATAACAGCGCTGAAATCATTGATCGGCAGATTTAAATAGAAATTGTTATTCCAGTTTGCTTCAATCTCCAACGCAAACTTTGAATAAAAGGGGTGATGACTGAAAGAAGTGATTTCTACATAATCATCAGGATTGATCCCAATCATTTCGTTTGCAAATGACGTTGGAGTAAATTGCTTTCTTTCATAAACAAATGTATTTGGAACTTTACCCAGCGTTTTTGTCAGTATTGAATCCATATCATTTCTATAAATCAAAGGTGTCAAATCACCGTGGGATTGTACGTAATATTTTGCTTTCTCCAGCAAGGCATTGTTCATCTCAGCATGATCGTGCGTGGCATCGGATTCATTTTTTCCTGAATAAACACTTTCTGGAATTGCGCCATATTTCTTGTACGCTTTTAGAACGCTGAACGTTAAATCTCCTTCACCAAAAAAACTGCTTCCATTTCTTCTGATATAGTTCTCAGCTTTGTTGATATAAGTTGGCCTTACAAAGAACATGGGCGAAAGTACAACCGGCTTTTTACCAAGCCTGATGGCTTCTGTTTCAATAAAAGAAGTGGTGGCAAAACTCCAGCAATCACCGGTTGCCTGCTGATCTTTGCATGGGGTGCTTTCAATTAATTTTATGATTTTGTAACCCGCAATTTTGGGGTTTGAATTTGTTTTAAGTGTAAATATACAATTCGTTCGGCTCAATATTAATTTCCTGTCGCCGCCCCAAACTCCGTCTATAGTTGAATCTCCGGGTTGAATCAATCCTTTAAAAATTAATGGTGCCGACTCCGGCCATCCCAATGACTTTCTGG
>Ga0302164_10000379_pt1 | contig 15404 bp, 19 predicted proteins | sample I_Fen_E3_1_FD_193500 | JGI IMG/M metagenome (GOLD analysis project Ga0302164, IMG submission 193500) | Peat permafrost microbial communities from Stordalen Mire near Abisko, Sweden - I_Fen_E3_1 | ecosystem: Environmental > Terrestrial > Soil > Wetlands > Permafrost | place: Sweden: Abisko...
ATATGCCTGCGGCAAAGACAAAGAAAAAATCGATGGTGATATAATAAAGTAGGTGTGGTTCAAAATTGGGTTAATGAAAAAAATGCCAGGTGTTATAACCCGGCATTTTTTGGTTTGTTAAGAAATTTGTCAAAAGATAGTTTTCCACTACCATTCAATAGCAATGTTGCACTAAGTCCAATAAGAAATAAAAAATATTCATAACCTTCGCCTTTCTGATTACCAAACCAATTCATAAAAAACCCGTTTTGAACATGGGAAGTAAAAATAATCCCGATAGAAAGTACTAACATACTTGCTGCTATTATTCTTGAACCAAGACCGAGTACTAATAATATGCTGCCAAAGAATTCTAAGAGAATTACTAAGAAGCCAATGATCCACGGCAGGCCGACTGTTCCGGTAAAAAACTGCATAGTGCCGGAAAATCCGTAACCGCCAAACCAGCCCAATAGTTTTTGTGCACCATGCGGAAATATTATAATAGCAATGGTTAGCCTTAACAATAAACCCGCCCAGTCATTATTTGTTTTAAAAATGTTTTTCATGGCTATGTTTTAGTTTCCGTAAAAGAAATATTCTTTAATAATTTTACCATTGTCCCAATGCTGCACCGAAACCTGGGTATAATTTTTTTCGCCCCATTCTTTGTGCGAATAATCATAATGCCAGGTTACATAAGATACATTTTCGCCTGCAGCGAGGCTTAGTACTTTAGCGCCACGGAAATCAGTAATGTTATTTAAGAATTCCAGTTCTCTTTCCCTGTTAGCAGCTTTACCTACAGTGGCAGGCAAAGTGTTTTCCTGCATGGCTACATTATCATGATAATACAATTCGAATGCGTCAAGCATTTTACCATCTAATACCAATTGATTCAAATGGTTAATTTTTTCTAAGATCGTGTTCATAAAATTTTATTTTTGTTTGATAATAATTTAGAACACAAAGTTCCGCCACAATACCTGACTGTTCCAATGATACAGGATAAGAAATTGTATTGATCTATGGTAAGAGAATTTATTTTCCCGCTAATTGTTTGCGGATGCGGCTTAGTGATTCTGGTGTAATGCCAAGGTAAGAGGCGATCTGGTGCTGGGGAACTTTTTGTTCTATTTCATGATAGCGTTTGTTGAAATCAAGATAGCGTTCTTCTGCAGTTTGGCTGAGATTGGAAAGGATACGTCTTTGTAAAGCAACATAACTATTTTGAAATGCAATACGGAAAAGGCGTTCAAATTTAGGCACCTTGGTATATAATTGTTCAAGATTGATTTTGCTGATCAATAAAACCTGCGACTCTTCAATAGCATCAATAAAATTCGCCGAAGGCAACCCGGTTAAAAAACCGTATTGGTCACCGATCCACCAATCGCTGATTGCAAACTGTATGATATGTTCCTGGCCTTTCTCATCTAAATAATATTGACGCAGGCAACCGCTATTCACAAAACATTCGTATTGAAATACCTCGCCTTCTTCCAGCAAAAATTGTTTTTTGCGCAGGCGTTTTAGCTGAAGCAGGGAAGTGAAATAAGAAAGCTCTTCCTCATTGAGGCTAATGTGTTTTGCAATATTTTTTTGAATAAGCTCAAACATGCATTAAAAATACAACAAATTACTTTCTTGTAATTATGCCATGGCCCTTGCATATCCCACGGTATCCCTGTACAACTGTGGAGATACGTCGGTATTCACTTTAAAGAAACGGCTGAAGTAATACTCGTCTTCATAACCCAGTTCCCACGCAATTTCTTTTACTGTTTTATCGGTGAGGTACAATTCTCTTTTTGCTTCAATAATTATGCGTTCGTTGATCAGGCTGCTAAGCGTTTTATTAAAATGTGATTTGGTAATTTTTGCCAATGCCTTTGGAGAAATATAAAGCAGCTCTGCATAATCAGCAGGGGAATGTTTGGTCTTAAAATTTTCTTCGATGGCATCTTTAAGCTTCTGCAATATGAAAGGTTCCTTGTCGTCCCTTACAGCTGCAGCGGCTTCGGGCTGTTGCAGCGTTTTTAATCGTGATGCTGTAATTAAAAATATTTTCAGGTAAGAAACCAACAATTCATATTGAGCAAGGGCAGGATTTTGCATTTCAGTTTCAAGTTGGTTGCATATCATTTTTAAAGTGACGGCAGTGTTCTCATCTACTTTTACAAAAGGCGGCTTGTACACATTATTGTAAAGTACTCCATTGCAAGACACTTCTTTGTCATGTTTGTAGATGCAAAAGAATTCCGGATGAAAGTATATTGCTATTCCTTTAATAGATTGAATACCGTCAAACATAAATGGTTGATAAGGCGCAAATGCAAATAAACTATTGGCCTCAAATTCATATTCAGCAAAATCAGCAGTTATTTTTCCTGTGCCTTCGGTAACCCAGATCAGGGAAAAATAATTGTTACGTTGTATTTGATCAAAAAAACCGTTGTCTTCAAAATGAAAAAGCCTGAATGCAAGATTTCCATTCTGCTGATTGACGAGTGTAAAAGTAGATTGGTTGAGCATTGGTTAATTGGTTATTTGTATTTCTTTAAAATAATGGTTGCAATATGCCCGCCAAAGCCAAAGGTATTACTCATTGCATAATTAATTTGTTTTGATTGCGCTTTACCTAAAGTTAAATTGAATTTATTAGTATAGGCGGGTTCTACTTCTTTGGTATTAATTGTTGGTGGCACGACTTCACTTGTAATAGCCTTTATTGATATAATTGCTTCTATCGCACCAGCTGCACCTAATAAATGCCCTGTCATGGATTTTGTTGCGCTGATATTTAAATCCTTTCTTTCCCCAAATACCGTCATGATCGCTTTTAGTTCGCTTTCGTCACCCATGTGGGTTGATGTAGCATGAGCATTGATGTAGTCAATTGCTGATGCATCAATCCCAGCATCTTCCAGTGCATCCAGCATTCCTAAATAAGCGCCTTCTCCATCAGGATGGGTGCCAGTAAGATGGAATGCATCGGCTGCCATACCCGTTCCCACAATTTCCGCCAGTATTGTTGCACCTCTTTTAATTGCCGCATCCAAACTCTCCACTACCAATGCTCCTGCTCCTTCTCCCATTACAAAGCCATCTCTTTTTATATCGAAAGGCCTTGAAGCTCCTTCAGGATTGTCATTATTTGTTGATAATGCTTTGGATGCATTAAAACCACCAATAGAACTTTCATTAATCGGCGCTTCTGAACCACCTGTAATAATCATATCAGCCTTTCCGAGCCGAATGTAATTGCAGGCATCAATAATGGCATTGTTAGAAGACGCACATGCAGACACAGTAGAAAAGTTTAATCCTCTTAAACCATGCCTGATTGAAATAACGCCTGATGGAATATCAGCAATTATTTTCGGAATAAAATACGGATTAAATCGTGGTTGCTTATTGCCTTTTACAAATTCTTCTACCTGGTCCTGGAAAGTTTGAATACCGCCATTGCCCGAGCCCCAGATAACACCGATCTTATTGCGGTTTAAATTTTCAAAGTTAATGCCCGCATTTTTTATGGCTTCATCAGAAGCCGCAACTGCATACTGCGTAAACAGGTCATATTTGCGGCCCTCGTTTTTTTCAAAATAATCAGCAGCGTTAAAATTTTTTATTTCGGCTGCAAATTTGGTCTTAAAATTAGTGGTATCAAATTTTGTAATTAACCCTACGCCACTTTTGCCTGCAATAATATTTTTCCAGAATTCATCAACTGTATTTCCAAGAGAAGTAACAACTCCCATCCCGGTGATCACAACCCGTTTCAGATCCCTAATCATACTTGCTTATTTTTTAATTCCTGTTTTAACTTTTTTATTTCTGCTTCAAGCTCTGCAACACGTTGCTGTTGCGGTGCAAATGCATTTTCAATTTCTGCAATGGTATAGCGGGGTGTAATGTGTTGCGGACAGTTCCAGTCGTATGCTTCAATGTTAAATACCATCATCCGTTCCGGTTTAAATTTGTACTCTTTCAGGTCAAGCAGATCATACAAACCCGGATCATCTTTCAATTCAATAATTTCCACTGTGGCATAAATTTTCAACCTTGCCCGTGCTGGATAATCCACCATTATCAGCGCCACATTTTTATTAGTAGCAATATTCCCAACAGAAATGTATTGCATATTGCCTTTAAAATCTATAAAGCCCAGGCGCTTAGCATCAAGTACTTTTAAAAAACCGGCAGGGCCGCCGCGGTGCTGTATATACGGAAACTGATTGGCTCCATAAGATGCCATATAAAAGCTATCACGCTGAGAAATAAAATCTGTTTCATTCTCTGTCAACCCATCTACATAAGTATCCTGTTCCATCCTTGCATAACTCTTCCGGCTACCCAGTTTTTCCTGAATATCTTTTACCGCCGGGGTAAATGCAATGGATGCAAAATTCTTTGCCATACGCCCAGTTTTACTGATTTAAGTATTTGGTGCAGCAGAAAGCTTTATTTTGTTTTCTTCCTGCCTTAAAACCCTGTCCCACAAAGTGTCCCCGCATTCATCATACAAAACAATTTCATCAGCCTGCGGCTCATTTTCACCTTTTAATGATTCATCAACCACATTTTTGGTTTCAATTTTAGTTGTAACTTCTTCCATAACAATTTGTATTAAGTTTATAATCTTCTTTCCGATTCTTTAATTGGCAGATCATTGATACTGGCATACCTCTTCCTCATTAAACCATTGTCATCAAATTCCCAGTTTTCGTTACCATATGCCCTGAACCATTGACCTTCGGCATTATGATACTCATATTCAAACCTTACCGCCATCCGGTTTTCACGAAACCCCCATAGTTCTTTTTTTAATTTATAGTCCAACTCTCTTTCCCATTTACCTTTTAAAAATTCCTTTACTGCCTCACGGCCGTTTATAAAGTCGGTCCGGTTGCGCCATTCGGTATCAATGGTATAAGCCAGGCAAATTCTTTCGGGATCTTTACTATTCCAGGCATCTTCTGCCAATTGCACTTTTTGTAATGCGGTTTCCATTGTAAACGGGGGAAGAGGAAATTTTTGTTCCATGATAATTGTTTTAGTTATGATAAACATTCTGGGCAATATAAATTGGCCCTGAATATTAATTTTGCAATTTCTGTTTCAAGCGAATGCAGTTTATCTTTTGCATACCACAAGTGCAAATCATCAGCATAGGTGGCAGCAGTAACCCAATTTGACTTTAACTCTTTTACTAACTGCTGCGCCACCGATGGCCGTGGGCCCCAAAAACCGGTAACGTTAAAATGTTCATCCAGTTGAATGAGCTTTGGAATAGAACGGGTTCCATTGGTAAGATACTCATCCATCAACTCAGGGTTCTGATCCCGGTAAATCAATCTCATTTCAATCTTGCCATCGCTTGCTTCCGCAATTGCATTGAATGCAGGTAATGTTTGAGAAGCATCGCCACACCAATGCTCAGTTAAAATCAACCAATAAGTTTTGTGCCTAAGATTTTTAATTTGCGTCTGCAGTGCTGCAGAAATTTCAAACTTTTTTTCAATCCGGTGCATCCTGTGTTGATTTAAATTGATGTACTCCCTGGTTTTACTATCAGTGTTTATAACCAGGTCTGCAGCCATTTGATTTTTGTATTGCTTATAGTCAATCCCTTTTTGGAGATATCTTGCATAATCCACTTTTTTTATCGCTTTCCTGTTACTTAATGTTTCCATTTTTTTATCTCTTTTAATTTATCAAAGGTCCAAATAAATGGGCGTTATTAAAATGGAGTAATGCCGCTAAGGGATGGACAATTTTCCCTGCAGGATCAAAAAGCGCTATGTTGTGCGCTCTTGGATATCGTATTTTATTGCCTGCAAAAACTATCTTCCTCTTTATTCTCTTGCCAATTGTACTCAATTGTATTTGCTACGTCTCTGGCAAATTCAATTCCATGAATGTCTTCTAAAAACCCGAGTGTCATATCCATCCCTGCACTTACACCAGATGAGGTGTAATATTTGCCGTCAACAACCCAACGTGCTTTTCTAAGCCAGGTTACATTTGGTCCCTGGGTTGTTACCCAATCAAATGCAATTTTATTAGACGTCGCCTTTCTACCATCCAAAAGCCCCGTCTTTGCAAGCAATGAGGTACCTGTACAAACAGCCAAAACATATTTACTCAGTTGGGAAATCTTTCTTATCCTATCAATTAATAAAGAATTATTCACTTCTTCTCTTGTGCCATAACCTCCCGGAATAAGAAATATATCTGCTCCGTTTTCTAAATCTGTTAAACTTTCAGTCATAACGGATACCCCATGCGTATTTCCTATCAAGCCGCCGGCAAGAGAATAAAATGAAACCTGGTAGTGATCAGTCAAACGGCCAAATATTTCTACAGGGCCAAATGCATCCAGTGTTTCAAAGTTGTCAAATAATAATATTGCTACATTCATTTTGCTTAATTGTTGTTCTAAAGAGGTTAAAGTACTGTTACCCGAATTCTTTTATTTGCTAAAACAAATAAAAGCTGGAATTTATTTGCCAGCTTTTACTCTCGCATTATTCGCTTTATTTTATTTTCACTTGGTTGCTACCTTTGTTGCATAAAACTGATGCATTGCTTTTGAAATATAATCGAGGTTATCTTCTACAGCAAAATGTCCTGCTTCCAAACGATGCATTTCAGCATTTGGAAGATCTTTCAGATACGCTTCGCCACCAGCGGGTGTAAAGAAAATATCTTTCTGTCCCCAGAAAATTATTGTCTTGGGTTGATTCTTGCGAAGAAATTCCTGCCAAACAGCATACAATTCTACGTTGGTGCGATAGTCGTAAAACAAATTTAAGTTTACACGTACTGCATTTGGCCTTTGCATAAATGAGTAATCAGATTCCCAGTTATCAGGACTTATCAATTCAGGGTTTTTTGCACCAAATAAATAGATACTTTTAATTGCGTCATGTGTAAGGAACCCTGCTAAAGGTTTTTCTGTTTCAGCATTTCTATTTTTCCATAACGCTCCACGAAACCCGTCCCAGGCTGGGGTAAAACCTATTTCATACGCATTAGTGTTCTGAATAATTAACCAGTCCAATGCTTTCGGGTTACGGCCTACAATTCTAAATCCAACGGGGCCACCATAATCTTGCGCAAATAATCCATAGTGATCAAAGCCTTTTAATTGCAGAAAGTGTTCAACAATTTGCGAAATGCCTTCAAATGTATAGTCGTAGGTCGCAGGATCAGGCATATCGCTTAAACCAAATCCAGGATAGTCTGGAGCAATTACATGGAATTTGTCTGACAGAGATTGAATCAGATCACGGTATTGGTGCGATCCTGCAGGAAAGCCATGCAACAAAACGATCTTTGGATTGGCAGGATTTCCTGCTTCTCTGTAAGCGATGTTTAAACCATCCACTTTAATACTTTTGTACAAAACCTGTGCAAATGATGCAACAGAAATAAATAGTAACGCTGTTACTGCTAATAGTTTGGTAATCTTTTTCATTTTATTTTTTTTTAATTACATCGTCATTATTGACAGTACAAAGATGCTCCGGTAATTAAAATTTTAAAATGGAGTAAGAGCGCAAAAGGATGGACATTTTTTTAAATTGAAAAATAAAACTAACGGTACATGATAATTACTTTTCCCCGTAAATAACAAAAGCGTTAGAATCAACTAAAGTTTTTCCTTCAGGATATTTTTGATCAATTGATAGCAGTACTTCTTTTCTTATTTTTTCTTTTGTTTCATGGTCTACTTTAGCTAAAGCTGCTGCTACCGGGCCTGCAACTTCATTCATAAAATTCCAGTAACCTTCTGCATTTCCACAATTTAATTTGCCATATATTTCAGACTTTGAGATATTTTTTAAGCCTGTTTGTCTAAACAGGTCTGTCATAAAAATATTATTGGAGCATCTGAACATACCTGGTGAACCCGGAACAGCGGCGGGCATTTCTATATTTTTACTTATTGCACTCATAATTGCTGTCACCCAAAAATTTTTATCTGCAACATTCCATACAGATGTTGCCATCCTCCCTCCAGGTTTTAATACACGAACCATTTCCTTTGCCGCTAATTCCATATCAGGGAAAAACATAAAACCAAAACGGCAGCTTATGGCATCAAATGTATTATCTGCAAATGGCAGTTCACTAACATCGCAGGTAACTGCTTCAATATTTTCTATCCCTCTTTGTTTTGCATTGTCACTTGCAATTGCCACCATATTTTCGGCAATGTCAGTCACAAAAACTTTCCCGCCGGTAAGCATTGAGGCAATTGTTAAACCTGGTTCGCCTGTTCCGGCACCAATATCCAGTACGACATCTTTACCGGAAGGTTTGAGAAACCGTATAATTTCGTCGCCCATTGGCTTTAAGAAATCCATTGTCATGGTATCCCATTTCTTCCACCCAAATGCAATTTTATTCCAGGAATCTTTTTGTTGCTGGCGAATTAATTCAAGTTGAGCTGTCATTTTAATTTTGGTTTATATGATCAAGAATTAGATACTTTAGTGTTTTAGTGGGGGAAGTAGCTTGATATCTTGCTCAATGTATCTGCTATTGCAACATATGGATGTAAGATAGCCGACACTTTTGAACAAAGAGTTTTAACTGACGATTGAACAATTGCCCTTGTTTATACCACATAAGAAAGCCGCCCCGCAATTGCTTTTGGGACGGCACCTTAGCTTTCCATAAATCCGTGACTATACTCTTTACTCCTGGCTTTTATTCTACTTATTCGATGTTTGAATGTTATTTTAATTTTACAATGCAGATGCTAAAGGAAAATCAACTGCCACCTTAGTAAGGTTGTGTAAATAGTTCATGGCAGTTTTATCACTCACCTGCAAAATCAAATCCACCAGGTTTTCATTGGTATAACCCTGTGTATAAAAATCATCTACTAACGCTGCGTCAGCATTACCACGGTTTTTAGTGATATCTGCGGCCAGCTTAACCAGCGCATTTAATTTAGGATTGTCTGATTTAGCGTTACGGATATCCAGCAGTTGTTCATCAGTAAAACCATTCATTTTGCCAATTACGGTGTGTGCACTCTGGCAATAAATACAATTGTTTACCTGGCTAACAATTAAATTGACTGCTTCTTTTTCTTTATTGCTTAAAGTTGTTTTGGCATTTTGATACGCAAGGTATCTTGATAAGCCATTGTCAGAATAAGCAATCGTGGCGTAAAGGTTGGGAACAAAGCCTAATGCTTTTGTAAGGTTATCAAAAATTGCCTGGTTAGCGGGTGCTACTTCATCTCTTGTTGGAACTGTGAACTTTTTCATTTTTTATGTTTTTAAATTTGATGTCGTTATTGACAATGCAAAGATGCATCGCCAACTGTCCGCAAAGAATGGATGATGAACGCCCCTTAATGGATAATTTTTTTCAGTAAATGCAACAAGCACATGAATCATGTGCTTGTCAAACAAAGTCAAGTGAAGTTTATCTATTTCAGTAATTTATCAATCGCTTCCTGCAGTTTCATTTTAATATCATCGGTATACCCAACAAACGCATTGCGGATAATGCCGTCTTTGTCTATAACCAAATGAGTAGGAAAATTTTCTATATGCATGGTATTAATATAATCCAGGGAAGATGGCACTATCTGGTAAGTAAAGGTATTTTTCTGTAAAAATTTCCTGATCTGTGTTTCGTTTTCCGGTGCCGGTGCAATAAATACAACAGGATTTTCTTTGTTAGCTGCAACCAGCTCTGTTAAAAAAGGCATTTCTTTAATACAGGGGCCGCAGTAAGTAAACCAAAAATTGATCACTATAATTTTGCCTTTTAATTTTTTAAGATCCAGAACTTGTTTATCTAAACTGGTAAATTTAAAATCGGCCAGGGGCTTGTCTACAATGCTCGTTTTAAATGTTTCAATAGCAGCATATCTTTTCGCAGCATCATCCTGGCTCATTGCAGTAGGTGCAGTCATTAGTAAAGCAAGAATGTACAGCCCGGTTATCTTTTTCATTTTTTTTATTTATAAAATTATGCTACCTGGCACTATTCGGTTGTAAGCTTGCTGACATTTGCAATTTTTTAGTTCATGCTGTTTTCTTTGACAATTGGTCATTTATAAGACAAGGGATATTTTGCAAAAGATGTCTTTTTGTAGTGAAATATTTATTATGACCAACAATTACGACATCATCATCATCGGCACCGGAAGTGGTGGCAGTACTATCGCAAAAAAACTGGCAGAAACTGGTAAGAAAATTTTAATTCTTGAAAGGGGAGGCTTTATTCCAAAAGAAAAAGAAAACTGGGATGCGAAAGAAGTAGTCGTAAATGGCCGCTACAGGCCAAAAGAAAACTGGTACGATAAAGAGGATAAGCCTTTTTTGCCTTTTATACATTACAATGTAGGAGGTAATAGCAAAGTATATGGCGCTGCAATGTTTCGTTTTAGAGAAAGTGATTTTGCAGCAGTGGAACATTATGGTGGCACAAGTCCCGCATGGCCTTTTGGTTACGAAACGTTAGCACCTTACTATGATGTAGCCGAAAAAATGTACCATGTACATGGCAAGCGTGGTGTTGATCCCACCGAACCAAAAACATCTACGCCTTATCCATTACCTCCTTTGCCATATGAACCTTTAATAAAAGATCTGAACAATAAGATGATGCAAATAGGGTTGCAACCTTTTCCACTACCAATGGGTGTAAATCTTCCTCAGGATCACAATAAAAATGCTTCGCCGGTAGTACTTGAAAATTTCGATGGCTTTCCCGATCCCACCGATTCTAAAGCTGATGCACAATCATCGGCATTGAACAACGCATTGATGAGTGAAAATGTGACTTTACTTACGCATGCTTATGCTGAAAAATTACTCACAGATAAAAGTGGAAAAAAAGTAGTAGCTGTTGTTGCCATTGTAGAAGGTGAAGAAAAAGTGCTGAGCGCCGATACAATAATCGTAGCATGTGGTGCTGTAAACAGTGCGGCCTTGTTTTTACGCAGTGCCAATGATAAGCATCCAAACGGGTTGGCCAATTCATCCGGCCAGGTGGGCAGAAATTTAATGTTGCACCACAACGGATGTTTAGTAGCATTTACTAAAAAGAAAAATGATTGTGTATTTCAAAAAAGTTTAGGGCTAGCAGATTTTTATCATGGTGCTGATAATAGTTGTTTTCCATTGGGAGAAATTCAACTGATGGGGCGCAATGACCCGGATACGATTTTATGGATGGCGGAAAAAATTGCACCGGGAAAAACTTATACTGAACTAAAAGAGATGACGATTGATTTTTGGTTAACCGCTGAGGATCTTCCTTCACCAGATAATAAAGTTACACTACGTAAAGATGGTGCTATTAAAGTTGACTATACAAGAACGAATTATACTGCCTTTGAAAAACTGAAAGAAAAATTAAAACAAGTTTTTGTGCAATTAGGAGAAATTGACGCAGACTATAAAGATGTACAATGGGGCGGTTACGATTTGGATGTGAGTGGCATGAGCCATCAAAACGGCACGCTACGTTTTGGTATTGATCCTTCAACAAGTGTACTTGATTTGAATTGTAAAACACACGATTTGGAAAATGTATACGTAGTGGATGCCAGTTTTTTCCCAAGTTGTGGCGCATTTAATCCTGCTTTAACCATTGCGGCCAATGCATTGCGTGTGGGAGAGCATATTGCAAACAACATGTTAATAAATGAAACGGAAAGGAAAAAAACAGCAGTAGTAGTAACAATGTAAAAATCCAGTTTTCTCATAGATGTGGTTTTGAGTTGAGGCGACAGAGAGCTGTCGCCTTTTTTAAAATTAAACAATGGAAGAGATAGCGAAAACAATAACCATCTATATCAGCCATACGCTCGAAATTATTTCGGCATTGGTTATTGCAGTAGCATTACTGCAACTGGTCTTTAATTATTTCAGATCATTTGCAGGCGGTGGAAAAAATATTACCGCAGAAGAAGCCCGTGTGAAATTTGGTAGCTCAGTAGCAGTGGCATTAGAACTTTTATTAGGAGGAGATGTACTGGCAACTGCTGTGGCCCCCAGTTGGAATGATATTGGGAAATTGGCTGCTATTGCAACAATACGAACCATACTCAATTATTTTCTGGAAAGAGAATTAAAACATATGCACCAAACAAAAAGTGCCGCAGCTTAATTTTTGTTTTTCGTCAAATAAGCGACAGCAATTTTTTTCGATTTGATTTCTCTTTGTGTGATGTTAGCTGCATTTAAAAATAACTGGAAACTTTACTTGATGGAGGCCTTTGGACTCGCCATCTTTATGGTGTCTGCCTGTTTTTTTAGTGCGATGTTATTCTCCCCCAATAGTTCCTGGTATCATCTCTTTCCCAATGATATGGTGAGAAATATTGTAATGGGGCCAATGATGGGCTTAACTGCGCTGTTCATTTTTTATTCGCCGGTTACTGCTCCAAGTGGTGCACACATAAATCCTGCAGTTACAGTCACCTTTTTACGATTAGGAAAAATAAGCAAAGAGAATGCTGCTTATTATATACTCTTTCAATTTATAGGCGGCACTGTTGCCGTATTTGGTATGCAATGGCTGATGGGTAGCACACTTAGTGGTGCACCTGTGAATAGCGCTGTAACTGTTCCGGGCAAAGCTGGTGTAGTGAATGCTGCAATTACGGAATTTTTTATTGGTTTTATGATGATATCGATGGTGTTGTTTACTTCTGTAAGCAAACAATTAAAGAAGCATACGAGAAAATTTGCTGCTTGCCTGGTTTGTTGCTATGTAATATTTGCCGGGCCTGTCAGTGGTTTTGGCATGAACCCTGCAAGAAGTTTTGCATCTGCATTTCCTTCTGGCATCTACACTGCTTTCTGGATATATATGCTTATTCCTTTTGCGGGCATGCTTGCTGCTGCTGAATTTTTCGTCAGCATCAGAGCCGTAAAAAGAAAATGTAGGCTAAGGATCGTTCACAAGAACCTGAATCTTAAAAAAAGAAATAATGAAAAAGTATTTAAGGACTTCACTTATTAGCCTGTTTATTTCTTGCAATGGTAATTATTTATTTGCACAGGTAAATAAAGTGGCTGCTATCGGTATTACGGTAAAGGATATGAACCGTGCTGAAAAGTTTTATGAAGAAGTGCTGGGGTTTAAAAAAATAGCTGATCAGGAGTATAGCGGTGCCGCATATGAAAAATTAGAAGGCATTTTTGGTTTGCATAGTCGTGTAGTAAAACTGCAATTAGGGGATGAATTTATTGAACTGACTGATTACTTAACTGCTGGTGGCAGGAGTATTCCAGAAGATCAGAAAAGCAACGATTTGTTTTTTCAACACATTGCTATAGTGGTAAGCGATATGGACAAAGCGTTTGTACAGTTAAAAAAATACAATGTTGAGTTTGTTTCTACTGCTCCGCAAACACTGCCAATTACCAATGTAGCGGCAGCAGGTATTAAAGCATTTTATTTTCATGATGCAGATAACCACAATTTAGAACTGATCTGGTTTCCCAAAGGCAAAGGCAATCCAAAATGGCAAAATTCCAACAATAAAATATTTTTAGGGATAGATCATACGGCTATTGGTGTAAGCAATACCGAAAATAGCCAGAAATTTTATATGGATATTTTAGGAATTGAAAGAAAAGGTGACAGCTGGAATTTTGGAACCGAACAGGAGCATTTGAATAATGTAGAAGGTGCGAGCCTGCACATCACAGGCTTCAGAGCTGCAGAAGGTCCTGGCGTTGAATTTTTACAATACCTGAAGCCCGGCCCTGGTAAAATGTACCCTGCTGATACAAGAGCTGATGATATCTGGTTTTGGCAAACTACTTTATTCACTAATGATGCTGCATCACTCTACAAAAAATTAAAAGCGTTGAACTATGCATTCGTATCAAAAGAATTGGTGCTCAATAACGAGAATGGTGTAAATATCAAATCGTTTATTGTGAAGGACCCAGATGGTCATGCCATGCTGATAAAAGAAATAGTTCAATAAAACTGTACCACTTAAAATTTTGTATATCAAAAATAAAATCAAGGAATGAGAAAGATCACTATGCTGTTAAGCTTTGCAGTAATTGCAGGCTGTTTTAATATGGTTGATGCGCAAGGCTGTAGCGATGCAGGTATTTGTACCATTCATGCTATAAAAAATAATACTGAATCAGAGGGAAGTTCGGATAAAAGAAAGAATGAAGTTGTGGTTGGTTTTTCTTTTGGCAAAGGAGAAAGGAAAACTAACGACTATACTACTGTTGTAGAATACACCAGGAGCCTTAGTAATCAAACTTCGGTTACAGGCAAGTTAAGTTTTTCAGCTGTTGGCGGTGAGTTAGCCAATACAGCGGGTTTAGGCGATCTTTTTCTTTCTGTCAACCACGCATTTGATATAAAAAAAGCATGGCAAAAATCTTTTGTGGTGGGTGTGAAAATCCCCTTTGATGATGCGAACATTATTAAGAATGGCATTTATCTACCCATGCCTTACCAAACCAGTTTGGGTACAACAGACCTGGTACTTGGTTTAAATTTTATCAAAAAATCTTTTGGTGCAACCATTGCCGTACAGCAACCTTTAAAGCCAACTAATGGCAATCGTTTTCTTCCTTCTGATTATCCATTGAATGCGCTAACTGCAAAATACCTGCCCACGAATAAGTTTGTTAGGAAAGGCGATCTGTTATTACGCTTCTCTTACAATATTAAACTCGATAATAAAAAATTTTCTATCCGTCCAAGCCTTTTGTCTATTTATCATGAAGCAAACGATACTTATTTAGATGAAGCCAATACCAGGAGAGAAATTGCTAAATCAAGCGGATTAACACTCAATGGAATTGTATTTGCAGATTATAGATTAAATGCTAAAAACAGTTTTGAGCTTGGCGTAGGCACCCCGTTTGTAGTACGTACTAATCGGCCTGATGGCTTAACCCGGTCTTTAGTAGCTTCACTGGATTACAAGATCAATTTTTAATAACGGAGTTAAATCTCCATTAAACCCATCACTAACTTTAATTAAAATTTTATGAAACAACTCGTGTTATCCGTGGCCTTATTTATAGCTACTATTACAATTACCGCACAGGACAAACCAAAAGGATTAAATGTAAACGACAAGGCACCAACATTCACTGCAAAGAACCAGGCGGGTAAAATCATCAGCCTGAAAGAGCAATTAAAATCCGGTGCAGTAGTGCTGATATTCTACCGTGGGCAATGGTGCCCGTATTGCAACAAGCAATTAAAAAGGCTGGAAGATTCGCTTTCACTAATTACAGCAAAAGGTGCTACACTTATTGCAGTAACACCGGAAAAGCAGGAGAACATCGGCAAAACGATTGAAAAAACAAAAGCCACCTATTCTATTTTATTTGATGACGGATTAAAAATAATGAAGAGCTATGATGTGGCTTATGCTGTAGAAGATAAAA
>Ga0302164_10000381_pt1 | contig 15374 bp, 17 predicted proteins | sample I_Fen_E3_1_FD_193500 | JGI IMG/M metagenome (GOLD analysis project Ga0302164, IMG submission 193500) | Peat permafrost microbial communities from Stordalen Mire near Abisko, Sweden - I_Fen_E3_1 | ecosystem: Environmental > Terrestrial > Soil > Wetlands > Permafrost | place: Sweden: Abisko...
CAAATCCAGAAGAGTATAAATTTATTATTACAATATTTAAGGGATTGATAAAATACGAGATAAAGCTAAAAAAGTTCTTAAAGAATTTTAGATTTGTAAAAAAAAATTGAATTAGATATAAAAACATGAATAGGATATTATCGGTTGTTTTTGTTTTAATTTAAATAAATCTAATAATTGGAAATATATAAAGAAAATAGGAAAGTCAATATTTTTGCTATCACTATATAGAGCTACTCATCAGATTTCCTGATTTAATGTAAGAGTCTAGTTTTTGACTAATGTGCTTGTATATTTCCTTGGTTACTCCAACATTCCTAATAAAATCATTTGAATATTTTATGTCTCCTCTGCGTGGGTTATCCTGTCTCATTACGTACATACAGATGGCAGTTATGATCATCAGCGGGTCAGATTTCCTACTTTTCCCCCCACGGTAGAGCTTCCGGAAATCGATTTTTGATATTATTTCTCTAGCCCGGTCTTTTTGGCCTCCACCCGCAGGTAATAGCACTTCATCACCTTCTTCTCTTTTAGTCAAAACCAAGGTGGGACTGTGGCCAGTCATCATGAAGTTACTGGCAACTACACTAAGTTGAGCCAGTTTTTCATTTAAACGGAAGTCTTCATCGGCTGTTTTCTGATCGTAGGGCTTGAACTTCTCATATTTTTTTATTTTATTGGCTAATCGATCAATTTTTGCTCTATCATCAAGAAAAATATGTTTACGTTTTTTCAAATTCAATCCCCTTATGCATCCTTTTAATATTTTAAGATTGCAAGATTAATAAGATTAGTGAATTGATGAATCGATAATGAATTAATTTTATATTATGATTAAATGAAGATTTCATAATAATTTTGGATATTTAACGGAATAAACTTCATAATCCGATATTTACTATTATTACAATTATTATCTAATTTTTAGGTTTATAGCTACGACTTACAAACTTATTTCCCTTCAGAAAAAATCTCCATGGCTTATCCTTATATTCTCCAGCATAATCAATGTTAACCCTAGGGGCAGATAAAATCTCTTCATTAGTATCTAAATCTTTTTTAGACGTAATAAAAAGCTCATCTCCACATAAATCTATTTCATTTATCGAAGTATTTATATCAAAAGCCTGGCAGAGTTTTGAAGGTCCATTAGTCAGATTTTTCAATTTAAACATATTTCCGTTTGATAAATCAATATTCCTGCGTCTTGCCATTAACTCAATACCTTTAGAAGGTTCAAGACCCCTTATGAGTACTGCTTGTGGCTTTTTCTCTTTCTCGGTTACAACATTAAGACAGTAATTATAGCCATGCAGTTGGAAAATATGAGCAAATCCTCCTTTTTTATATAGTGGATCCATTGATGGTGTGTGTCGGCCATGATATGAATGTGCTCCTCTGTCTTCTGGACCCAGATATGCTTCTACCTCGACAATCCTGCCTTTTGTTATTCCTTCTGGAGTTTTATGCACTAAGAAACAGCCTAATAATTCTCTAGCAACTATTATAGTGTTTCTAATGTAGAATGATCTTTCAAGTTTCATTTATCTTTTTAATTCTGAATGTCTGAAACAATCAACTAAATGATCATTTACCATGCCAACAGCTTGCATGAAAGCGTAACATATGGTGGGCCCAACATACTTGAAACCCTTTTTTTTTAGATCTGAACTCATATTTTCTGATTCCGATGTTGATGAAGGTATTTCTTCCATTTTTGTCCAATTATTTTGAATTGGCCTTCCATCAACGAATTTCCATATATAAGAATCGAAACTACCAAATTCCCTTTGAATTTCTAACAATGCAAGTGCATTAACAACTGTAGAACGAATTTTGAGTCGATTACGTACAATACCTGAGTTTTTTACTAATTCTCCTATCTTTTGGTCATTATATGCTGAAACTTTTTTAGGATCGAAATAATCGAATGCAAGCCTATAATTTTCCCGTTTTTTGAGTATGGTTGTCCAGCTCAAACCGGCTTGTGCACCCTCTAATATCAAAAATTCGAAGAGAAGCGAATCTTCGTGGACGGGAACACCCCATTCTTGGTCATGATATTCACTCATCATTGGATTATTGTTAACCCACGGGCAGCGTATTTTCATGAGTTTCTATTTCTTATTAGAATGATATTTACTTTATCCATCCATTCAAAATTTAAAGAAAAAAGGTCAATAAAATCTACTTTTAGTCATTAACATTATTTAACAAATTTTATTAATTCTTAAATTCTAATATTATGCTAGTGAATGGTTTTGAAATTATATTGGGGGTATTGAAACTGGCAAATTCAGATAGTAGTAAATTGGATTTATTGACTGATATGAATAGTATTTTGGTTTTAGTGGATTATCAGCCAACAATGATTAAAAGTGTTGCTTCGAGTGATAAAACCGTTATTAAAAGTGCTGCTGTATATGCTGCTAAAGCAGCTAGAATATTGGATGTTCCTGTAGTTTTATCATCAATCAATCCTAAAAATAATGGTGAGGTTTTTCCTGAAATTACTATACTCTTCCCTGACCAAGAGGTATTTGCAAGGAAAGTTCCAAGCTTCGATGCCTTTGAAGATGAAAGAACTTACAATGCTGTCAAAAAAACAAATAGGAATAAATTAGTAGTTTCTGGATTGTGGACTAGTATGTGCTTTAGATACTTAACATAAGTCAATAGTTTTTATAATATCATTAGAGATTAGGATTTAAGTCAAGAATTACTAAGTAAAATGACTTGAAAATATTTTTAAAAACTTTTATATACTTATTTTTGATTCAATACCAGAATCTCACTACAAGTAATAGTTATATGGGATAACAACAATTATTTAAGTTATAAAAACCTCTTATTATCTATAATGGTAAGTAAAATAATTATTTACCAAAATATAGGAGTACTCCTTTTTTTAAAACTCATCTTATTTGGATACCTTCTTTTTTCTTATCCCATACCTGCTATACCAAATTTATTTCAGTGAATTGGATTATATTGTTACATTATGAGTAATGTTCAAGAATACAATAAAGGTTCAGTAATTTCTAAAGATGGAACTACTATTGGTTATAGGCAGATGGGTAGTGGTCCGGGTATTATTTTATTGCATGGGGGTGCAAATGCTTCTCAGCACTTTATGACACTTGGAACTGCGCTCGCTGATACTTTCACAGTATATATTCCAGATCGTCGTGGGCGTGGTTTGAGTGGACCTTTCGGTGAAGATTACAGCATGCAGAAGGAAGTTGAAGATTTAGATGCTATCATTAAGAAAACGGGTGTACATAATTTATTTGGACTGAGCTCAGGTGCACTTATCTTATTACAAGCTGCACTTAAATTATCATCTATTCACAAAGCTGCACTTTACGAGCCACCTCTTGATGTTGACAATTCGATAATGGATATTATGTCCTTCATGCCACGTTTTGATAAGGAAATTGCTCAGGGCAAGCTAGCAGACGCAACTGTTACACAATTAAAAGATTTTGGCAAATATTTTGTACCCTCATGGATTACAGGATTGCCACGTTTTTTATTAGTAATGTTTTTTAAGCTATACTATCGTAATGAAGAGAAGAACGTCAAAGGGGATGATGTGTCATTCACAATACTTGTTCCATCTTTTCATTATGATTATGAGTTAGTTGTTGAAATGAAAGGAACTCTTGAAAACTTTAAAGAAGTGTCCGGAGAAGTGTTGTTGATCGGAGGTAGTGAAAGCCCATACTTTTTGAAACATACTCTTGATGAATTGAATAAAGTATTGCCAAATGTAAATCGTGTGAAATTAGAGGGGCTTGGTCATGGAGGCTCATTAGACAGTGGCAAACCAGAACGTGTAGCGCAAGAATTACGAAAATTTTTCCAATAAAATGTTAATGGAAGTGTCTATAAAAACCTATATTTATAAATTTGGATATTAATGGTGGTTTAATGATTAATGAGAATGATACAGTTACTCAAACACGAAATAGACAACGTTTTTATGCTTTTTGTGGTATTATTGCACCGATATTATTCTGGGTTATGGTGATAGTGGAAAGTCTTTTACGGCCTGGCTATAGCCAGTTCTACAATTTTGTAAGTGATTTAGGTGTCGGTCCTTTGGCAATAATTCAAAATATTAACTTCGTTGTTTTCGGTCTTTTATCGTTTGGTTTGGCTCTTGGACTTCGAGGGGGTTTACCATCTTCACAGGGGAGAGCACTGAACTGGTGTATGGTTCGTTATAATATTCAGTCTTGGTGTATTGTTAGCTGGAGTATTTCCAGAAAATTTTCTCTCACAAGGCCCACATAATTATGTTAGTGCCACGGCATTTGTCGCGATCATCGCTGCCCAATTGCTGATATGGCTTGGATTAAAAAGTGAAGATAGTGCAATTTGGGGTGGATATAAAACATATTCATTGATAAGTGGTTTGTTATCAATTATTTTGGTAATTTTACTTAAAGTAGCCATTCTTTATGGTATTTACCCAGGGCTCGTTCAAAGGGCATTCCTCATAGTACCATGGATATGGGTTGGAATAACAGGATTAAAACTCTATTCAATACAAAAGAAATAAACTTTAAAAAAATTTATGGAGAAAATCTATGAAATTATTTGCGAGATCTTTATTTTCATTAATCTTACCCGTGATCTTCACGGTTATAGTACCTTCAATATTTATTCTTAAGTTTAATAATCATTTATTGGCTCCTGATTCAGTTATTTCAGGAGTTATATTAGCTGTGGGAATATTTTTAATTCTTTTAGGATTAGGATTTGTAGTTTATACTAATAAATCGTTTTTTAAGGTAGGTAAAGGTACTCTGGCACCGTGGGATCCTCCAAAGAAGTTAGTAGTGTCTGATTTGTACAGATATGTTAGAAACCCCATGATAAGCGGACTTTCAATGATTATTCTAGGTGAATCAATGATCTTTTATTCTATTGAATTATTTGGATTTTTTATTTTCGTAGTTATTTTTAATCATATATATTTTGTTTATTCAGAAGAACCAGGGTTAACAGAGAGGTTTGGAAACGAGTATACTAAATACAAGAAAAATGTACCAAGATGGATACCTCGTTTAACCCCATGGGAAAAGGGATAAAATACAGAATAGGAATTGCAATGTACAATAAAGTGTTCATAACCATGGTAGGCATATCTGGGCAGTATCAGAACTAGGGAGTGGTTCAACATTATATTTTACTATCCGGAAAATTACTAATGTGCTTTACTTACACAGCACTTCATGCTGTTAAAGAAGGATATGATGTTTATGGATTAATTGACGCTGCAGGCGATTCCACGTTAGATGCGCATAATTATGGTGTCAAAAGAATGTTACAAGCGGGAGTTATTCCTATTACACTCGAATCTTTAGTTTCTGAATGGATGCATGATTGGGAAAATCCAAAATCAGGTGAATTAGTAGCTGAAGTGTATTCAAAGTATGGGGCGATGATTGGCTTTCAATGAAATCGGTTTTTCATTTTTAAATTTATTTTTTAACAACGCACAAGAATTCCTTTTTTCGTCAAATACTCCTTCACCACCTGCACAGGGTACTCGTTAAAATGGAATATACTGGCGGCCAACGCTGCATCAGCTTTACCAATTTCAAAAGCAGCATAGATATGTTCAGGATTTCCAACACCTCCAGATGCAATAACTGGGATATCCAGGTTTTCGCTCATGACTCTGGTAAGCTCAAGGTCATATCCATCTTTAGTTCCGTCACGATCCATGCTAGTTAATAGTATCTCTCCTGCACCACGTTCCTGACATTCAATTGCCCATGATATTGCATCTATGCCTGTGAATTCACGACCACCATATATGCTGCAATCAAACCAGCAATAGCCCTTTTCTGTTTTAATAGTTATCTTCTCAGATTTTTCTGATGGATCATTAACGTATCTCCGTTTGGCGTCAATACCAATGACACACGCCTGTGATCCTACCACTTTTGATGCTTCATTTATAAGATTAGGGTTTAATATGGCTGCTGTGTTGGTTGAACACTTGTCAGCACCGGCTCTAAGCATATTAACATAGTCTGAAGGTTTTCTTATCCCTCCACCAACACATATAGGTACAAATACATTTTCTGTGGTAGCTTTGATCACCTCGGCCATGGTCTCCCTTCGTTCGTGAGATGCAGTTATATCTAGAAATACAATTTCGTCAGCTCCATCTTCATAATAACGTGTTGCAAGTTCAACAGGCTCTCCAGCATACCTTATCTGTTTAAATTCTATCCCTTTAACAACCCTACCATTGGGAACGTTAAGGTCGCAGTCAAGACATGGTATGATCCTTTTTGCCAGCATTTTTACCTCATTCAAGTCTTATTAGACTATTGATTAATTTATAACAATTATTTAAGTATTTAGATTTTATTAGATATTTGTTTTATAATAACATAACCATTTATAATTAATAAAGATCAAAAGTTCGATGTTGTTTTCTTACAAATTTATATCATCGAATCGATATATTTACAAATATAAGAATCTGATTTAAATTAATTATAATAAATTTAATTAAAAATTTGGGCCTGTAGTCTAGCCAGGAATATGACGTGGGACTTCGGATCCCAAGGTCGGGGGTTCAAATCCCCCCAGGTCCGCTTTTAAATAACTATTATTGAAATTTTACGTTTTATTAATTTTATCTTTCTAATTTTAATAATTTTGTCAATTAATATTTTAATATCTTTTTTACAATATTTTGGCATTAATACCTCTTCAACCATCATCAAAAACTATAAATTCCTTGAAATTCAATTTAAATTAACATTTATTAAATAGATCACTACAAATGATACTAAAATATTTTTAAGCCATTTTATGGAAGTTACTAAACAAAACTAATTGAATAATATCTAAAAAATTGAATTTAAGGTGAAATAATGGGTAAAGAATCGTTACCAACCGTTTTCATATCTCATGGACCACCATCTTTATTGTTGGAGGATATTCCTGCGAGGGAGTTTTTGAAGGATCTTGGAAAAGTTTATAGAAATGTCAATACAGTAATATGCATATCTGCACATTGGATGACTACAAAACCCACTGTTAGTGCTGTTATGAAACATGAGACTATATACGACTTTTATGGGTTTCCACCCGAACTTTACCAATTGAAATATCCTGCAATGGGAGATCCTGAGCTGGCACAAAAGACAGCTAATTTGATAAAGAATGCAGGACTTCCCTGTGAAATTGACTACAAACGTGGATTGGATCATGGTGCATGGGTTCCAATGATGTTGATGTTTCCAGAGTTAGAAGTACCGGTTTTCCAGCTTTCAATCCAACAGCACATGGATCCTGAAGAACATTATATTCTTGGTAATGTTATTGAATCTCTTCGTCATGAAGAAGTTTTAATATTGGGTAGTGGTGGTGCTGTACATCCTCTGGGTTACGCTCCACTAAGACCTGGTGCAGAAACAGATCAATGGGCATATGAGTTTGATTCGTGGCTCACTAAATCAGTTATTGATGGAGATTATGAATCAATCAAAAATTATGCTAAGACTGCACCTTATCCCGAAAGGGCACATCCTTACCCCGATCATTTCATGCCACTTATTACATCAATAGGCGCTGCTGGAGAAGATGCAATGGGTGAAGTAATTCATCACAGTTGGTTCTGGGGAGACATGGGAATGGGAGCTTATGAATTTCATTAATTAACACAATAGTAAATCTTTTAACTAAGGGGCTAGCAAATGAAATCAAATAAAGACAAACCAAAGATTAGAATACTAAAAGATGGACCTTACATTGTTTCAGGTGGGGTGCCACTTATTAAACAGGGAATAGGCACTGATGATGAAGGTAATTCGTATCAATGGATCATGGAAGTTACATACCCTTTGAAAGACACTTACTCCCTTTGTAGATGTGGAGAGTCTAAAAATAAACCATTTTGTGATGGTACTCATTTAAAAATTGATTTTGATGGGACCGAAACAGCCACTAAAAAACCCTATATGGTCGAAGCCGTTGATACAGACGGACCTGTCTTAACATTAACAGATGTATGGCCATTATGTGATCATTCACGTTTTTGTCAACGGGCAGGTGGTATAAGAGAATTAGTAGCAAATTCGGATGATCCTGAAGCTAGAAAGACGGCTATTGAACAGGGAATGAACTGCCCTTCTGGTAGGTTGGTGGTTTGGGATAAAGAAACAGGTCAAGCAGTAGAACCTGAGTTTGAACCTTCCATTGCAATGATACATGATCCTCAAAAAAAGTGTGAAGGGCCTATATGGGTCAGGGGAGGTGTTCCAATAGAATCTTATAATGGTGACACTTACGAAGTTCGTAATAGGGTAACACTATGTCAATGTGGTAAATCTGAAAACAAACCATTCTGTGATGGTAGTCATTGGCTTTCCAAGGAAATGCTGGAGGAATGGAGGGCTAAATGGGATAAAAAAGAGGATTAATATAAAATTTTTTCAGAAGAAAACAACTCAAAAATATGAGTGTCCAATTGATGTTCTTCTATAAACTTCTTGGATAGGAGTTTGTATTTTATATTGCTAAATTTTTTTTGATATAGGAGTTTTTAGAGATTAGAATAGATATATCTTATACCATTTGATTTTTATTAATCTCTAACAATTGCTTCTTTAAAGAACGGGGGTATTAAGTCTCTGTACATTCGTCCAGTCATCAACATTCTTATGTTACTGTCTAATATGTATGTTTCACAATAATCATCTTCTGCACGCATCCCACGTCCATAAGCCTGTACTAGTGTCATAACAGTTTTATAAGCATACCATTTAGGGTCCTGTGCTTTTCTATATTTTATCTGTTGATCTCCAAGATATGGGAATGGTATTTTATATATAACCTGGAATTGACACTTCTCATATGGCAGGTCAACACCTTCACTCATTGAGGGACTGACCAACACTAAGGGTTCTTTACTCTTCTCAAAAAGGCGGAGTTTATATTCCCTGTCAGCACTTTTATGGTCCATGAGACGTTTATCTTTAATATGCTTCATAATATACTGTTGGCATTTGTAGTTATGTGTGTGTATTAGTCCCTTTTCGTATTTATGGTGTTCAATTATCTTTTCAAGTATCGGAATCGTTTTAGGGGCAGTACGTTTAATTGCACGTTGTGACATGGGCCCAACTGTTTTAAGATGGACTGGTCGCTCTGATGCTGGGAAAGCACTTTTAATACTCAAGTAGTAGACTTCTTCAGGATTTATTCCAAGCCATTTGCAGAATAGTTCTTGGTCCAGTATAGTAGCACTCATGAACAAACAGACATCAGCATATTTAAAAAGCCTGTCATTGGTATAAACGTCTATCTTAAGTGGTTTAAAGGTAATTCCCCCTTCTGACCCGTCAACTACCCAATTCTTAGGATTTACTTCCAAATTTGTCATAAGTTCACTTAACCTGAGTTTTGTTCTGTTTATCCTATCTGCCTTGTTTTTTGGCATTTTTGTAAGACTTATGTCCTTGTAATCTTGGTATAGTGATTGTATGAAAATTATCCATTCCTTGGGATCTGAATATGTCATCATACTGCGGGGTATACTTTTTTTCACGTCTTTTTCAAGCACTTTATTGGACAAGTGGACTTCCATTCTACGCATTAACTTGTCTTCTATGTTATGGGCCTCATCAAGAATCATGAGGTTCCTTTTACCAAAATGTTGAACATATGCTAGTTCTAATAGTGCGTAATCGTAATTCATTAAAGTGATGTCACTTTCAACTGCCCTAGCTTTTTGATTCCAATAATTACACCTTTCGTTTGATCGGAAATATATGGGTGTACCATGGGCATCGTTAAAAGCGAACATTCCCTCTTCAAATGGGGATTTGGTTATTCCATAATCGCATACAAAGTTTTGGGAACTTGGAATAGTCTGACAGGTACCTGAATCGCATCTATCATCGAAGCTCGAATCCCTGCATGTGAAGTTTCCTCGACCTTTAACCATGGGAAAATCAAATTCAACAGCATATTGGGATTGTAATTGTTTGGTCATGGTAAGTATGTACGCAGGATGATATATGTTTGCTAATGTGGTTGCAATTGCAGATTTCCCTGTCCCTGTTCCTGCTTCGAGAATAATGTACCGATAACCATTATCTATCGCATCTTTGATCCTGGTGATTATTTCAAACTGGCCTTTACGAGGATCTGAAAATGGGAAATTTTCAATTATCTCTTCATCTACATCAGGGTACATCCTTTTAATCTCAGAAACTTTTGTTTTGGATATTTTAGTATTAATATACCCTTTGCTGCCAATTTTATTGCAAACACACCGCGCTTTTATCATTCCACACTTTTCACAGAAGAAACCACTTTCCATAGAGACTTATATTTATTGATAGTTGTATAAAAAAGAAACCTTAGGATGTTAAAATTTAAAAAAATATAATAAAAAGAAACCTTTAAAAATGCTCTCATTTAAAGTTCAAATAGAACATGAAAGGAATATTACCATAATTAAATTTAATCTAATATAAATTTCAATTTGAACCTTAAATTGATAAATAAGTTGACAACAAATTCATAGGTGTTTTTTAATATGAAAAAAGGAAAATTATTCGGAATTGGTGTAGGCCCAGGTGACACTGAACTTTTAACAATTAAAGCCGCTAAAATACTAAAAAAGGTCGATGTTGTCTGTTCTCCCCGATCTGCAGAATCTAAACGTAGTTTAGCACTTTCAATAGTACAACCGGTTTTAAATGATCGTGTTGATAATTATGAAATTTTAGATCCTCTTTTCCCAATGATAGAAGATAAATCGGCTCTGAAAACATATTGGGATCAAGCTGCTGACATCATATCCAATGAACTGGACAAGGGAAAGGATGTAGCATTTATTACATTAGGAGATCCAACGATCTACAGTACATTTTCATATGTTGCTAAGAGATTGGAGAAATTGGATTTTGAAATTGAAGTTATACCTGGTATTACATCATTTACAGGTTGTGCTGCCGCGGCAGGAATTTCGCTTGGAGAGAAAGATGAAATTGTGGTAATTGTTCCAAAGGTGGACGATAGATTAGCCAGTATACTGGAATATGGGGATACCTTTGTAATTATGAAAACATCAAGGCATTCTAAAATCCTTGAAGAGATTGTTAGTCAAGATAAAAGATGTAAATCTATTATTTCCGTTCAAAATTGCAGTATGAAAGATGAAAATGTTTTTGAAGGGTTTTCTAATGATAAAAAATATTTATCAACCACTATTGTAAAATTTAGGGATTTAAAATGATGGTTATTACATTTACTATTACTCAGTAATTTTCTAGTTTTCTGTCTGTCTGTTTACAATGAAACAACAGTAATCATCACCTTTAGCATAGCATTTGACTTCTTCCACACTCAAATCTTCGGAAAAATGAGCTGAAAACAGAGCTTCAAGTATGCCCGAGTCGAATGCACATGCTGATCTACCTATCTTAGGTAGGTCTTCACATTCAAAGCAATCATATGCTCTTATGGTCAGAGGTTCTAGATTTTCAATTTTAAGACGTCCAAGTTTATTTTTTTTCCAGAACTGGGCTATGTTTTTAACCATATCCTCTGTTTGAGATTCTTTTAATTTTTCGTAGAATGTTGAACCTACTTTAATTCCTGCATTGTGTAATATGGGGTCTATGTTAAAACCTTCTTCCATCAAGGCCACTCTTATAGTCCTGAAAACAAACCTGAAAAATTTGAAGGGATCGTTTGATTCTATAACATTTTTATTGATGTAGTTGTCCATTTCGTTTTTAAAATTACTTTCACGGGACAAACCACATACGTAGCTTGATTTTATAAAGAATATTTTAATTCTACCATCAGTTGGATGTGGTTTAGATTTGATTATACCCATATCAACAAGGTCGTGTAGATGGGTGGATATTGTAGCTTTAGATTTCCTTGTTAAAGATACGATCTCTGCCCCGCTTCTCTCTTTTTCTTCTAGAATAGATAATATTCTGGCTTTAATGGGACTTTCAATGATATTAACCCCACTTTGTGTTCCAAATATCTTTATCTGGTCGTTTGTGTTGATTTTTTTCAGTTTTTCATTGTTCATAATTTTCCATGTTTGATGTTGTTAAACCAACTATATAATGGTTCGTATAGTTACGAACGTAACATTTATATATGGGTTGTTTGTATACAACCATACAACATAAGGTTCGTATGTTTACGAACCACGTATGTATTTTTATGTTTATAAAAAAAATCGGAAGGTTAATATGAAGATGAACTCGAACTTTGTTTTGAAATGGGTAGACTATTGGTAAAGGAGTAGATCAATTAATATTTTATTTTCTTTTATTAAATCAAATTTAAAAAAATTTGGAGGAGTTAAAAAATGGAATTAATAAACGAACATGAAATAGGTGTATGTAAAGGCACAGAAATGGAAAAAGATGTTAAAGCAAACTTTGAGGGTGAATGTGCAGAAGTTGGGATGTACCTGGCAATGGCAAGATTAGCCCAAAGAGATGGACTTCCTGAGGTTGCAGAGGTTCTGAAGACCATAGCATTTGAAGAAGCAGCACATGCAGCCGTATTTGCTGAAATGAACGGTGTTATATCCTCATCACTCAAAGAAAATCTTGAAATGATGATTGAAGGGGAAACAATGGCTAACAACGAAAAAAAAGCTTCTGCTAAGAAGGCTAAGGTTGAAGATATAGATCCTGCCCACGACTTCTTTGATGAAAGTTCTAGAGACGAAGCAAGACACGCGCGAATGTTGAAAGGTTTACTTGAAAGATATTTCTAAATACTTTCTTTTTTTAATTTAAATTTATTGAATAATATGAATTTAGATTATTTTATATTGATAAATCAACTATTTATTTTGTCAAGGGCATCCTCTGCAGCAAGTACTATGGGATCTACAACCATTGAAACAGGAGGTGCATATGAAAATTCCATCTCTGTAATTTCATCACATTTAACGCCTTTTGCAATTGCCAGTGCCATTGTATCAACTCTTTCTGCTACTGTTTCCTTTGCTATTATCTGACAACCTAAAATTTTCCCCCTTGGATTGCAGACGAGCTTAATGTCAATCGGTTTGCAACCTGGATAGTATCTTGCCTTAGTTAAAGCACGACTTCTCCCTATAATAACTTCTATACCATTTAAGTTAGCAGAAATTTCTGTTAAACCTACAGCACCTATTTCAAGTTCACCAATCTTGGATACAACAGAGTTAAAAACTGGTCTGAAAATAGCATTTCTACCAATTATATTTTTAGCAGCAACCTTACCCTGACGCACTGCTGTTGTTCCAAAGGGTGATACAGTTTTCTGTCCAGTGATTCCATCATAAACTTCTACACAATCACCTACCGCGTAGATATTAGTAACTGATGTTTCCATTCTCTCGTTTACAGTAACTCCCATGCTTCCAATAGCGCACCCTGCCTGTTTTGCAAGTTCAACTGAAGGCCTGATACCCGTCGATAATATAACAAGGTCTGCATCAACACGTTTATTTCCAACAACAACTGTTTCAGCCTTTTCATCTCCAGAAATATTATCTAGGGCCCGCTCAAGAATAATATTAACTCCAACACTTTCAAGATACGCCTGTACTTTAATTGCCATATCTGGGTCTAGAGATCTTGGGAGTATCTGAGACAGCATTTCAGTAACGGTTACATCTATACTGAGCTGTTTAAGACCATATCCAAGTTCAAGACCTATTGCCCCTGCACCTACAACAACTGCTTTTTTACTTTTCTCTGCCCAACTTTTTATTTTTTCCCCGTCTTCAATGGTTCTCACCTTGAAAACCCCATTCAAATTGGTTCCTTCAACAGGAGGTATAAATGGGGATCCACCTGTAGCAATAACTAAGTAATCATAACTTAAAATTTCATTAAAACCGTTTTTTATGGAAGTTTGTGTATCTTTAGGCCTATATCGAACATAATTTTCTGATGATACTACTTCAAATACTTCTGAATCGGTTATGATTTTTATACCACGTTCACCATAGTATTCTGGTGTGTGCATAACGATTTCTTCAAATGATTCTATTTCTCCACCAATAACATAAGGAATTGCACATTGGGAATATGCTACCTGGTTTTCCAGAGTTACAACAATAATTTCTGCTTTTTTTGAAAATTTTCTTATATGTGAGGCTACTGTTAGTCCACCAGCACCACTTCCTATTATAACAACTTTCATCCTTTTTTACACCCTTTCGAAGTATTTTTTTTAAGCATGATTGGGACATACACTTTTTTTAGAAGTTTCTAAATTTTATAATATTCAGGTTCATCCATATTTATTTTTTTATACTTTGATAGTATAATTTTATATGAGACATTTAAATATAACCATGAATCTTGTTCATGTTAAAATAATTAAATAGATTAAAACTATATTTATGGAGATAAAGCATGTTAAAGATAGTAATAGTTACTGATGGCAATTATGGAGATAGAACATACAACATAATCTGCAAAAAGTTTGATTGTGAGTTTATTGAGATTGAACAACCCGATGGCATGTTTATAGAAGATGTGGAGATTCCTTCAGATGCTATGAAAATGCTTGAAACTGCTGATTTGATTATAAGCTATATTTTACACCCTGATCTAGTATTAGAGCTAGTTGAACAGCTCCACGACAAGGTGGGATGGATAATTGTGGGAGCATGGAAAGGTGAAGGGTTTAAAAATCAATTGGAGCAATACGAAAATGTTAGTTGTCCTGAAAACATGTGTGACCTTGAGGAAAATGGAGATTCTGTTTTTGACGAATTCGTATCTAAATTTGGAAAACCTATAGTAGAAATCGATTGTGAGGGAAACAGGGTTTCAGAAGTTAGGGTATTAAGGTCATCTCCGTGTGGTTCAACTTTTTTCGTAGCAGAAGAGATGGTTGGTGAGGATATCAATAATCTTCCAATAAAAGCTGGACTAAAACTTCAACATTATCCCTGCCGAGCTCCTAAATTGAGGTTGTTTGTTGACGAGTGTAAGAAGGAAATAGCATCTAATTTCCATAGAGATGCATTTGAAGATGCAATAGAAAAATATAATCAAAAGAATTAGAATACTATTTTTTATTTTTTTATGGATGAATTGAGAGAGAATATCGTGAATTTAGAAATATAAATGGATACTATCCTTCATTATTATTCATGCACAATTATTTATTTGAGAACATTCCATAGAAATTATCATGGTTGATACTTCGCATGAAGAACGCAAGACCCTAACAATTATACTAACAGAGGGTCCTTACAGATCTCAGTACGTAGAAATGGCCCATAACATTGCAGAAAGTGCACTTAATAATGGATATGGAGTTAATTTATTTTTATATATGGATGC
>Ga0302164_10000382_pt1 | contig 15347 bp, 13 predicted proteins | sample I_Fen_E3_1_FD_193500 | JGI IMG/M metagenome (GOLD analysis project Ga0302164, IMG submission 193500) | Peat permafrost microbial communities from Stordalen Mire near Abisko, Sweden - I_Fen_E3_1 | ecosystem: Environmental > Terrestrial > Soil > Wetlands > Permafrost | place: Sweden: Abisko...
ACAGATACTAAAACACTTTTGCAAAAAACTGAAACAACATTGTAAAAAAGTGAAACAAATGCGTAAAAAAGTGAAACAACATTGTGAAAAAGTGAAACATTGGTGTAAAAAACTGAAAATGAGTTACTAAAAAGTGAAACAAGGTTACCAGGTATATAAATGGACGGGTAAATTTTACCGGCAAGGAAGTGAAATGCGCCAGAGGGAAGTGATTTACTCCCTGCCACGGGCATCATTCTGTATGAAGCGATGAAGGACGGACCTTAAAATGCGCTTTTGATAACGTGCACTTACTGCAATTTCTCCTGCAAGGTTTTACACCCATATTTTTTAAATGCTTTAAATGGGATGATATACCGCTAAAAAATCCAGTAACATTCGGTTCAATTTGATGGGCCTTTAAAATGGGGTATACAATTTTATTGAGCTTTGGATAATGCAGGTGGTTGATATGCGGAAACAGGTGATGGACAATATGATTATTAAATCCCCCGAAAATAAAATTTGCCGCATGGCTGAAAGGATAAAAATCGTTGGAGCTTTTTACCTGGTTATTAAGCCATGAAGTTTTTATATAACCTTTGGTATCGGCATTGAAGTAAGCAGTTTTTTCTACATGATGGGTAATAAAAAATGTAAACAATAAAAACAGCGATTGTAATAAATGCATCAGCATAAAGGCTGCAGTAATATGATACCAGTGAAAGTTGGAAACTGCAAGGGGCAACACTAACATTAAAGTGAGGTAAGTAATTTTTTGTAACCAGAATACGACATGATACGCTACTGTTTTTTTATGAGGGTTTAATTGATCATTGCAATACAACACAAGATCTTTTATAAAAACCCAGTACAGCGAATACGTAGTGTAAGCAAAAGGGGCATACCAATGCTGGTACAGGTGAAACCATTGCCAGGCGCTGCCAGGCTCTACCCTTATAAGACTGGTGATCTGCAAATCAGAATCATAATCTTTTACATTGGGCGCGTAGTGATGAGAATGCACGTGCCGGAATTTCCATGCCCCTGCATCGGCACCAACTAAAGTATAGAGCAATGTGAAATAAAAATTATTGAGTGTTTTGTTTTTAAAAACGGTGTTGTGCGAAAAGTCGTGCGCAAAATTAAAGCCCAGTAAAACCGCAATTAATCCAAAGCCAATATAACCAAGCAATAAAAAAATAAGTGTTGTTGTTGCAAAAATGGAATAGTAACAAATTATTAAAAGCGAAAAATAAAAAACAAACTTGAGTACTAAAAGTATTGCAGTACCCAATGGTTTGGGTTTTAATTTTTGCTGTACTGCAGTGTGCAGCAGTTTGAGCAATATACTATCTGTTTCAATATTAATGTGCCTGTCTTTCATAAGGCGTAGGTTTAAGTTGTTGGTAATTGCCCATGCCTTTTAAAAACCTGAAATGCGCCTGTAATGCTTTGTGATAAGGCATTTCCATGTAAGTGATGTTGTGCTTTTTACACAACTCCCTGAAGATGGGCAATATTTTCAGGTAATGTACATGGCTGATGTTGGGCAACAGGTGGTGTAAGGCATGGGCATTAAAGCCGCCGAGGGTGAAGTTTAAAAACGGGCTGTTGGAATTGTAATCTACCGAAGTTTGCATTTGTAATTTGGGCCAGCTAACTGGTAACATACCATTGGCAGGTGGTGCAGGATGATGTACATAATCGGAGAGGTGTGATACACCTAATACTGCTGTAAAGATGATGGATACCATGAAGTGGTTGAGGAGAAAAGCGAACAGGATATTCGCTGTGCCAAAGGGTAGAAGATAAGCGGGTAGCACGATCATATAAAAAATATACAGCAGTTTAAAAAAGATCAGCTTTACCACTTCTGTTTTGGGGATGCGGATAGAGATAGTGCGGCTGGAGTAATTAAATATCATCAGCGTTTCGCGGAATAAAAACCAGTTCAGCGAATACAGCAGGTATAAAACGGGCGCATATAAATACTGGAAACGATGATACCATTTTAAGGGCTGTGAGTCTATCATTCTTACCAGGGGATTGTGTAATACATCAATATCGCTGCCTTCTATATTGGTATACAGGTGGTGCGATTCATTGTGATTTTTGCCCCATACATAAGCATTGTTGCCCTGCAGTTGAAAGCTCAACTGAAATAAAATTTTATTCCAGGATTTACTTTTTACTGCAACGCCATGTGCAGCATCGTGCGAAATATTAAATGCGGTGAGCAATACCGAAAGCCCCAGCAGTAAATAAAAAATATAAAATGCAGTAAGCGAATGGCTGTTGAGCATCAATATATAAAACAGTATATCGAGCGCAAAATAAAGCCCGATCTTTTTATACATGGTATGGCTGCCATCTTTTGTAAGCCTGTTTGTGGTAAAATAATTTTCTAATGCGGCCACCAGTTCTTTGTAAAAAATGGTGCCTTCATCTTTATTAAATTTCAACTTGTTCATACCGTTTTTTTTTAAGCATACTGTTTACAATGTTTAGCTTTCCAGTTTTTTTACCTGGCGGTTTATTTTTCTTTGTGCCTTACTCAGCTCCAGGTAATTTCTTGTTCTGATATTGATGTTGCCATATTTATCCAATGCCACCGTGTTTACGGCTTCCATGGTTTGGCTGGAGAAATTGAATTTTTTCCATTTGCCCAGGTAACTCCACACGGGTGTCCAAACGGCTTTTTTATATTTTCTGCCCCAGGGATATCCGGCAAAAGCAAAATTGTTACCGAAGATGCCGGGCTTATTCATCACCCAGCTTTCGCTGGCATAAATATGGCTATGGGCAAAAATTTTTCCTATGCCTATCATTAATGAATCGCCATTCATTCTGCCTGCAGGTGCAATATCGTTGCCAGGGAAATTAAAAGTAGCGCCACCATAACAGCTGCCAATGCCAATGCTGGTATGCTGATCGCAGTAAGCAGTTAATTGTTGCAGGCATTGTGTGGCATTACTGTCGTTGATATTTTTATAACTAAACTCGTTGCTGCCAATATGAAATGAAGAGTACCCCTGTTTGTAAAGGCCATGGCTGTCGAACCATAACGAACCGATCATACCATGATGGCGGTCTAAAATGCGTTTGATCTTTTTTACTGCTTCTTCATCGGAAGTGACAACGATGAAATGAAATTTTTTACTGAACACATCGTGCAGTAAGGCCTGCGCTTTAACGGTAACAGAAGAAAAATGGAAACCTTTATCTTTTCCGGTAATGTAAAAATTGTGTCTTTCTTCCTGTGCGTTTACTGCCAGTGATACAAAAAGAAGGAACATGCTGAGTATCTTTTTCATAATGCTGATGTTTAATTGTACTGTAAAACTATCAGCAGATGATGCGGATTTATAATTGATAAATGCCCTGCATTGTGGGCATGTATTGGTTTGCCTTACACACCGGTAACAATATGGCCAGCTAAATGATTTTGCAATAAAAGGTTGCACAATTGGTGGCCCGGTAGCATTTATCCGTAAACAAATCTTTATAATTACGGAAAATCCGTAAATTTAATTTGTTATGACAGAGAGTAACCTGCAAAAGGAATTATTTGCTTACATAAAAGACGGGCTGCCGGCCCATATCTCATTGGTGGATACACTGGCGGAATTACTGGATATCAGCTACGATAGTGTATACCGCCGCATACGTGGCGAAAAACCCATTACACTGGATGAATTAAAACTACTGTGCGAAAAATTCAACTTATCACTGGACCAGGTGCTGCAGCTGAATAGTAATAAGATATTGTTTACTGATCCTGAAGCTAATGATGATGTAAAAGATTTTAAACATTACCTGGAAGGATTGGTGCAGGTTTTTGATCAGTTTAAACAGGCAAAAAAAAGCGAAATGCTTTACCTGAGTAAAGACGTTCCTGTGTTTCATTTTTTTTATTTTAAAGAATTAACTGCTTTTAAGGCATTTTTTTGGGATAAGAGTATTTTAAATAACCCTGCGTACGATGGCAAAGCTTTTAGTATTAAGCATTACGATGTGGCAGCAGCTTTTACAATGGGGCAGAAAATTTTGCAAGGTTATAATGATATTCCTTCATCAGAATTGTGGAATTATGAAAGCATCAACAGCACCATTTTGCAAATTGAATATTACCGCGATGCCGGTATTTTTGAAACCAAAGAAGATCTTTACGCAGTGGTAGACAGTTGCGATGCCATGCTGCAGCATTTGCAAAAGCAGGCAGAAAAAGGCGTTAAGTTTTTACCCGGTGCAGGCGAGGCAGGCTATAAAGCAAAATTGAAATTATACATTAACGAAATTATTTTAGGTAACAATAGTATTATGGTAGAGCTGGATGGACAGCGCATTTCATTTATCAACTACATTGTATTAAAATACATTAGTACCGCCGACAAAAAATTTACGGCTAAAACATTTGATAATTTTAATAACCTGGTAAGCCGCTCGGTAATGATAAGTGGTACAGGAGAAAAAGAAAGGGTGAAATTTTTTAAAACACTACGAGATAAGGTACAGGCATGCAAAAAATAGCACCACAAATTAAATTGGTAGAATGTCCCCGTGATGCCATGCAGGGTTGGAAACATTTTATTCCTACACAAAAAAAAACAGACTATATCAATGCGCTATTAAAAGTGGGTTTTGATACCATTGATTTTGGAAGTTTTGTTTCGCCAAAAGCCATTCCGCAAATGGCAGATACGGCGGAAGTAATTGGTAACTTGGAATTGGGAGATACAACTTCAAAACTGCTGGCCATTATTGCTAATGAAAGAGGTGCGGCAGATGCAGTGGTGTATGATGCCATCAGTTATTTGGGTTTTCCTTTTTCTGTTTCTGAAACATTTCAATTGCGAAATACCAATTCCACCATTGCCGCATCTTTAATAAGGGTGGAAGAGATACAAAACCTGTGCATTAAAAATAAGAAGGAACTGGTGGTGTATATTTCCATGGGTTTTGGTAACCCTTATGGCGATGTATATAACGAAGACATTGTTTTTAGCTGGGTAAATAAACTGGTGGAGATGGATATCAAAATAATTTCACTTGCTGATACTGTGGGTTTGGCAACAACTGAACAGGTATATCGCATAACAAAATACCTGGTGGATTCATTGCCCGGAATTGAGATAGGGGTACACCTTCACTCCACGGCTTTACACTGGAAACAAAAAGTGGATGCAGCCTTACAAGCCGGGTGCCAACGTTTTGATGGTGCATTAAAAGGTATTGGTGGCTGCCCTATGGCCGATGATGAACTGGTGGGCAATATGGATACCGAACTGATGATTCCTTATTTCAACGAAAAAAAACTGCTGCCGGCATTAGATATAGATGCGTTGGAAAAATGCAGTAAAATGGCTTCTGCCATTTTTATTTAGCCACGAATAGCACGAATGGGCACTAATAAAAAACATTCGTGTAAATTCGTGTAATTAGTGGCTAAAATATGGAATTTCATTTAGAGTTTTCTCCAAAGCAATTATCTCAAAAAATTAATCATCAGCATCAATTATTGCTGTTGGGCAGTTGCTTTACTGAAAATATTGGTGATAAATTAGTAGCCCATAAATTTTCGGTGCTGCAAAACCCCAACGGGATTTTATTTAACCCGGTAAGTATAAAGGATGCGGTAGAAAATTACATCCACAATAAAGCAGTAACAGCAGATGACTTATTTTATTTAAATGAAGCCTGGCATAGCTGGCAACACCACAGCCGTTTTTCCGGGGTTACGCCTGAAGATGCTGTTAACAAGATCAATACTTCAACCAATGCAGCGCATGAGTATTTAAAAGCAACGGGTTTTGTAGTGATCACTTTAGGCTCTGCATGGGTGTATGAATTAACAGCTAAAGCATTGCAGGCAAAGCCGGGCTCTGTTGCCGCCAATAATCATAAAGCACCGGCAGATTGGTTTAACCGGCAATTGCTGACTAACCCCGAGGTTATTCATTTACTGGATGATTGCATTACGGCGCTGCAAAATTTTAATCCTGCAATAAAAATAATTTTTACCATCAGCCCGGTAAGGCATTTGCGTGAAGGCTTTATAGAAAATAACCGGAGCAAGGCTGCTTTAATAAATGCCGTACACCAGGCAACAGCAACATTTGACAATGTATTTTATTTTCCTGCTTATGAACTGGTGATTGACGATTTACGCGACTATCGTTTTTATGCAGAAGATATGGTGCACCCCAACTATGCGGCTACCAATTATGTGTGGGAAAAATTTGTTGCCAGTTGTATTGATGAACCCTCGCAGGAATTAATGGCGGCCATCAATGATATCAATGCAGCGATGCATCATAAACCTTTTAATGAAAATTCCGCAGCACATCAGCGATTTAAAGCGAAGTATTTAAATATTACTGCAGACATACAACGGAAGTACGCTTTTTTGAATCTATCCGAAGAGATCAATTTCTTTTCTTTATGAAACAAATCCTTATTATTAGCTTTTTATTCTGTGCAATTTATGTTGGTGCTCAGGAAAAAAATAGACAACGGGTATCACCATCTGAAATAAAACTGGAACAGTATTTTTCATTTAACCCGTTGGGATTGACAGAGCCGCAGATGGCGATAGGGGTAGGTTTTGGCAACCGCTTTTCTCCCCGCAGCGAATATTTTTCAGAAATATCTTATGTTACCAGGAATTATTATTTTGATAATGCACAGTCCTTAAATGGATACCGGTTAATTACTCAATATCGCTATCATTTTTTACAGCAATGGAAACCGTTAATTGATTTGGGATTTCAAGGCGGCGCAAGAAGAAAAAAACACCATCCATTTATTGGGGTTGAATTTCGGTTAAAGTCATACAACTTTACTTCTTCCGGCACATTTGTTAATTATATCACTCACGATACCCTTTCTAAATTTAATTACAATGCCAGTGCTGTTTCGGTTGGAGGGGCACTTATATTTGGTTCAACTTATTATATTAGTTCTAATCACAAGTGGTTACTTGAATTTACTGCCGGAGTAGGGGGCAAACAAAAATTTGTGAATTATAAAAATCTGGGCAAAGGTTATGAAATAATACAACAAAGAAAGTTCGATTTTTTTGGCCCTCCTGCAATAAATGAAACTGTAGGCACACCTTATTTTCCTTCTACAATAAGGCTTCGGTATATAATTTATTAGTGTATCCTGTCGCCTCTTACTTCGGCACTTTCCATTAAGGCCTTTTCGTACTTCAGCCACTCTGCCCAGCGCTTACGTACTTTTTCTTTAGGCAAATACAATTCGGATAAATTGATGAATAACGTATAATGGCCTGCTTCACTCTCCATAAATTTGCGATAGAAATTACGCATATATTCATCATCGAGGCCTTCGCTCAATCTTTTAAAACGTTCGCAACTTCTTGCTTCAATCAATGCCATAATTAAAAGCCGGTCTAAAAAACGGTCTTCCACACTGCCATCTTTTTTTTGGAACTCTAACAATTTATTTACATATACATCTTTACGTTGTTTGCCCAATTGTAAATTTCTTTTTTTCAATTCGGCCAATACCATTCTAAAGTGGCCCCACTCTTCGGTAACGATAGGAGACAATTCTTCCACCATTTCCACCCTGTCGGGATAACGTTGTATCAATGAAATGCAGGTGGTAGCCGCTTTCTGTTCGCAATAGGCATGGTCGGTTAAAATTTCTTCCAGTTCTATTTCTGCAAGGTTAACCCAACGAGGATCGGTAGGTAATTTTAATCCCAAAATGTTTTTTACATCAACGGTTTCTTCATTCATGATGTAAAAATAAAAAACTGCCTTGTTATAAGACAGTTTTTTATTTTATTGCTATACTTCAGGTGTACGGACAGGCCCCGGTTGTTTTAACATGTTGTATGTACCTGCGTTTGCAGCGTTGCTGCTATTTGCCGGGGTATTTGCTTAACGTAAAACGGCAGGCAGTTTCATAATGATAGGTTTAATGATTAACAATTCACTGATGCAAAGTTGCTGCTATTTTTATTGCAGCGCAATACCCTGTTAGTTGTATTTTTTTTAATAAACGGTGTGGGTATTACCGGTTAATGGTATTTTTAATGGATAAATTATTTTCGTTAAATTACAGGATTATAAAAATAAATTATGAGGATTGCTTTTTCTATCATCACCGCACTGATCACCACAGCACTGATCATTATTTTAAATACAAAAATGATACTGCCAGCGCCATTAGGCAAACTGTTGAGCCCGCAACATGGCATTTGGCAAAATGCAGAAAAGGCCGATGCCGATTTTACTGCGGACCTGAAATTTCCACAACTAAGTGGTAAAGTAAATGTGTATTTGGATGAGCGTTTGGTGCCGCACATTTTTGCAGAGCAGGAAAATGACGCCTACTTTGTACAAGGATATTTGCATGCCAAATTCCGGTTGTGGCAAATGGAAATGGAAACGCGTTTGGCATCTGGCAGGCTAAGTGAAATTGCTGGTGACAAAGCTTTGGGGTTTGACAGGGATATGCGCCGCTTAGGTATGACTTATGCTGCAGAGATTTCGCAAACAGAGATGGAGAAAGACCCGGCAGTAAAAGGAGAATGCGATGCTTATACGGCTGGTGTAAATGCCTACGTAGGTAACTTAACAGAAAGTACGTTGCCACTGGAATATAAAATGATGGGCTTTTTACCTGAAAAATGGAGTAATTATAAAACGGCCCTTTTTTTAAAAATGATGTCGTGGGATCTGGCAGGACATGATAATGATTTTGAAATGACCAATGCAAAAAGTTTTTTTTCTTCGGATGATTTTGCAAAGTTATTTCCTGGTACACAGGATTCATTGGATCCCATTATTCCAAAGGGAACGGTTTTTCCTACGCAGAAAGTATTTCCTATGCCACCTGTAAGTGATTCGATGTATTTGAATAATAAAGACATTGTATTAAACGACGAACAAAAACCAGACAGGGATAATGGCAGCAACAACTGGGCCGTAAGCGGCAAGAAAACTAAAAGCGGTGCACCTATTTTATGTAACGATCCGCATTTGGGTTTAAACCTTCCATCGTTGTGGTATGAAGTGCAGATATCCACCCCAGGTTTTAATGCCTATGGCGTTTCCTTTCCTTGCGCACCGGGCGTGGTTATCGGATTTAATGACAGTTGTGCATTTGGTTTTACCAATGGCGGCAGAGACGTGAGGGATTATTACGAGATACAGTTTAAAGACGACAGCCGGAAAGAATATTTATTCAACGGTACTTATCATGCTACCGAATTCAGGATTGACACCATTAAAATAAATGGTAAGCCGGATTTTATTGATTCTGTGGTTTACGTGCAATTGGGTAACAACAAGTGCCCCGTGATGTACGATAAAACCTACAGTGGTAACCGCACCACCAACAAAAAAAATTATGCAGTGCGATGGACAGCGCATGACCCGAGTAACGAGTTGAAAATTTTTAACATGCTGAACCATGCAAAAAATTATGCTGATTATTCTGCAGCAGTGGTAAACCTGCATACACCGGGTCAAAATTGTGTTTTTGCCTGCAAGAATGGTGATATTGCGATTCGCACACAGGGCGATTGGCCGGCTAAGTGGAAAGGCCAGGGGGATTATGTAATGCCAGGTACAGATAGCAGTTATTTGTGGCAGGGGATGATTCCTCAGGATGAAGTGCCTTATCAATACAACCCCGAAAGAGGATTCATAAGCAGTGCCAATCAAAAACCTGTTGATGACAATACGTATCCCTATTATTTGGGCAGAAACTATCCCATTTATCGGGGATATGAAATTAATAAACGCCTGACCTCGATGAATGGCATAACGCCGCAGGACATGATGGCTTTGCAAACTGATAATTATAATGTTGTTGCATCTATGGCGATGCCACTTTTTTTAAAAGGGATAAAAGAAAATGAACTGAATGCTGATGAAAAAAAATACTTTGATATTTTAAAAGCATGGAACTTAAGAAATGATGTAGGATCAAAAGGTGCGACGGTTTTTGAAACCTTTTGGCAAAATTTTCAGGATACCGTTTTTAGTGATGAATTTGCAAAAGCGCCAAAGAATACCATGTATCCGTTTGAAAGTTCGCTGCTGGAAGGTTTGTTAAAAGACTCTGCCTATAAATTTTTAGACAATATTAATACACCGCAAAAAGAAACCCTTACTGACGAAGTGACCGCAGCATTTAAAAAAACAGTTCCCGGATTAAAACAGGCTGAATCAGATGGCAGGCTGGACTGGGAAAAATATAAAGCCACACATCTTACGCATCTGGCACGTGTGCTGGTACCATTTAACAGAATGAATTTACCCATTGGCGGAGGAACACATTGCATTAACGCAGCGAAGCCCGACCATGGCCCCAGCTGGCGTATGGTAATCAGTCTTACCCAAAAAACGGAAGCATATGGTGTGTACCCCGGCGGACAAAGCGGCAACCCCGGCAGTAAATACTATGATACTTTTGTGGACCAGTGGGCTGCAGGAAAATATTATACTTTATGGATGATGACAAAAGGAGAAGAAAAGGACAGCCGTATAAAAGGCGTAATGAGTTTTAATAAAAGCTAATCACCAATTAACCAATTAACGAATAAACCAATTAATCAACCGAAATGAAATTCATCACCACACTTATACTTACTGCTTTATTAAGTTTTGTTGCCTGCCTTTACTTGCCATGGTGGAGTATTGCCATTGTGTCGTTTGTGATTGCGGCAGTAATACCACAACATCCAGGAAAAGCGTTTATTGCAGGTTTTATTGCCCTTTTTGTTTTGTGGGGTGCATTAAGTTATTGGATAAGCAATAATAATGAACACCTGCTGGCCCATAAGGTTTCCCTTATAATTTTAAAGACAGATAGCCCTTATTCTCTGATATTAGTAACCGCGTTGATAGGCGCACTGGTGGCGGGCCTTGGGGCATTAAGCGGCAGCCTGCTAAGAAAGGCGACTTTTTAATACTGCCCCGGATTTTACCAGTATGGATAAAATAGGGGCAAATTATTTTGTAAAACCACATTTTTAAAAGAATTTCGTTTGAGTGGCTTATAACCGAGGCTACGTAATTGTTTAAATTCCATCCCATAAAACTGTTTTTTAGTTTCCTCCATTTTTTATTAGGGCAATTTTTTAAGCACTAATGCAAGCTTTGTATTGTTGTTTGTGCAAAAATGGAGTATAACTGTACTGCTCTGTAAAAAGTATAAATATGACATTATTAAAAAAATATTATTCTAAATTTTTTTTTAAGCAGTATTCAATCGGTGTTGTTGAAGATACACTTGAAGAAATAATCAGGCAAAAGAAAACCACTTTTAAATTTGAGTGGATGCCAGCCGGGCATTACAGTGTTTCAATTGCTGATCCTTTTGTTTTTGCATCGGGTAATGGCAAAATAAATATTCTTGCAGAAAAATTTACCACGGGTAACATGGATGGAAAAATATGTTTACTCAACTATAGTAAAACAACGGGTTTTTCCAAACCTGAAATTATTTTTGATCATGGTGAACATTTATCTTATCCTTTTATATTTGAGGAAAATGAAAAGATGTATGTGCTGCTTACAGAACTAAACGGGGCGCTTTTATGTTATGAGTACGACAGGGTGGAAAAAAAATTATTCAACAAAAAAGCCATACTTAATTTTCCATTGATTGACGCAACCGTTTTAACCTACAATAACAAATACTGGTTGTTTGGTACTTTTGAAGATAAAGGCAGTTTGGGTAAACTTTATATTTATTATGCAGATCATTTAGCCGGCCCTTATACCGCACATCCCGATAATCCTGTTAAAGACAATATCAAATGCTCCCGTGGAGCAGGGTCGTTTATAATGGTTGATGGAAATATTTACAGACCGTCGCAGAATTGCAGTAATTATTATGGCGAGGCTGTTGTAATTAATAAGATCGTTACCTTGAGCGAAACTGAATTTGAAGAAGAAGCTTACATGACCATTAATGCAAACAATAATGACGAATTTAAATTTGGCATCCATACTATAAATACGGTTGGTAACTTTACCATTGTTGATGGGCAGAAAGGATATTTTCAACCTTTGTCTCAATTGTTCAGGGCTGTTGCAAGATTTTTAAGGCCTCATGTTAGCAAGCTTAGCGTGGCCTTTGGTTACATGCACAGTATTCAGTTTATCGATTCAGAATTGATTTCCTGAATTAATATTGATCTGGGGCAAAGCCTTTTGTAATGAAATTAGTGCCCTGACCTTATTGATTAGAATTGCGCACTCACCAGTATACATTTCCGGTTTACAATACTATAAGCAGTTGTTTATAGCGCAATCAGGTAAGTATCACCTTTTGATGTATAGTAACGTTTTCCTTACTAATTTCGTTTATTATTAAATGGCTTCATGATTAAAATAGCATTTTCAGCATTACTCCCTGTATTTTTTTTCTTACAACACACTGCTGCCCAAAAAATTTACGGTACTGTATTTAATGCCAAAGGCGATTTGCTGCCTTATTCCTCCGTTACCATAAAAGGAACTTCGGTTGGGGCCAGCGCTAATAACAGGGCCAAATTTTCTTTTACTGTTGCACCGGGTACTTATGTGGTGGTATGCCAGCATATTGGTTATGCAAAGCAGGAAAAAACTGTGGTGGTAGATAAGCTGGACGAAGAATTAAGTTTTGTGCTTAATGAACAGAAACTTGACCTGAAAGAAGTGATTGTAAAAAGCGGAGGGGAAGACCCCGCCTATGCCATCATCAGGCAGGCTATTAAAAAACGAAATTATTATAACAAACAGGTGAATGCTTTTGAATGCGACCTGTATACCAAAGACATTATGAAGCTGCGGCGGTTGCCTAAAAAAATTATGGGGCAAAAAATTCCTGATGCTGATATGGATGAGATGGGATTGGATTCTTCCGGCAGGGGTATTATTTATTTATCAGAGTCGGTTGCAAAAGTGCATAGCAAACAACCGGATAAATTTAAAATGGCAGTACTCAGCAGCAGGGTGAGTGGCAGCGGTGGTTTTGGCTTTACTTTTCCTACATTCATTAGTTTGTACAATAACAATGTAAAAATATTTACTGATAAATTAAATCCCCGGGGTTTTGTTTCTCCCATTGCAGATGGTGCTATTGGATTTTATAAATATAAATTCCTGGGTAGCTTTTTTGAAGATGGCAAAGAGGTAAATACCATTAAAGTAATACCACGCCGCAATTACGAGCCCTTATTTTCCGGTGTGATCTATATTACGGATGGCGACTGGCGCATTCACAGTTGCGACTTAACACTCACCAAAACATCGCAACTGGAAATACTGGATACGCTGCAGCTGTCACAAATTTATGTGCCGGTGGGTAATGATGTGTGGCGTGTTAAAAACCAATTGCTGCATTTTAATTTTCAGTTAATAGGTATTGATGCTATTGGAGATTTTGTAAACGTCTATTCTAACTATAGCATCAATCCTTCGTTTAATAAATTTTTTTTTGATAACGTTATTATTAAATACGATACTGGTGTAAATAAAAAACCTGCAGCTTATTGGGATACTATCCGCCCGGTACCATTAGAGCCCGAAGAGAAAAATGATTATGATGTAAAAGACAGCATGTACCAGCTGCAAAAAGATTCTGTATTAAGCAAACGTTCGGTAGATTCATTAAATAAAAACCAGGGTAAATTAAAGGCATTTGATATTTTCTGGAATGGCATCAGCAGAAAACATTACACTAAAACCGGTTCTACCACCTGGGGTATTGCATCGCTGATAAAAAACCTGGAATATAATACCGTGGAGGGAGTGGTGCTGAACACCAATTTATTTGATAACCGCTACCTTAAAAAATTAAAATCCAATTTTTCCATTCAGCCACATGTAAGGTATGGTTTCAGTAATACGCACCTTAATGCATGGGCCGATCTTAGCTTTAGTACAAGAGACTGGAGCAGTGATAAAAAAATAAAACGACAAAGCTGGTCGGTATCAGGTGGTAAACGCATCAGCCAGTTTAATAAAGAAAGCACTATCACACCACTGAACAATAGTATCACTACTTTATTTTGGGGCGATAATTTTATGAAGATATACGAGAATTATTTTGGTAGTGTGGGATTTAATAAACGCTACGAAAACGGTTTGCGGTTTTCGGTAAATGCCTTGTATGAAGACCGGATACCTGTTGAGAATACCACTAAGTTTACTTTTTTTAAAAAGGATACCATCAACATGAAACCCAATTATCCTTATGAAAAAATTCCACAGCAATTTACACCGCACCAGGCATTGATACTAAGTTTTGATATCAGCATTAAACCGGGGCAAAAGTATATTGAATTTCCCCGCAACAAAATTGCTATTGGTTCAAAGTATCCCACCTTCAGTTTAAATTATACCAAGGGCATTGAAAGTGTTTTTGGCAGCGATGTAAATTTTGATAAATGGAAATTCACGGTTAGCGATACGAAGAATTTTAAACTGGCCGGTGAATTCAAATATAAAGTTGGCGTGGGTGGTTTTCTGAATAATAAAAAAGTATTTATCCAGGACTATCAGCATTTTGATGGTAACCGCTCTACTGCTGCCAGTGAATATGTAAACAGTTTTCAGATGGCCTCGTATTATGCCAACAGTACTGCCGAAAATTTTTATGCTATTGCTCATATAGAACATCATTTGAATGGTTTGCTGACCAATAAAATCCCGGCACTCAAAAAACTTAACTGGAATTTTGTTGTGGGCAGCAATGCTTTTTATGTTAACCACCACAGCAATTATGCAGAAGTATTTGTAGGGCTTGAAAATATTTTTAAAATTCTGCGGGTGGATTTTGTTGTGGCGTATGAAAATGGTAAACAAAGTACCTCCGGTATCCGCATTGGTTTTGGTGGTATAGTGGGTAATAGTATTAAGCCGGGTGCCGGCGGCAGGGGGCTTACCCTGGGGTTATAGTTTTTCTTTTATCTTTGCCGAAATAATTTGGTTTGCCCTGCAAGCATCCAATCTTAAAAATGATCAGGCGAAATGTCGGGTCATAAAACGATTTCCTGGTTGCCCACCCATGGTCTGACGTCCCCGTCTGACCATGGGTGGGCAACCTACAGGTAACACGGTCAGGAGAGGATGTCAGACCGCGTTGCTGAGGATCAAATTTTAAAACTATGGCAGTATTACACAACCGCATTTCGCAGGCGGAGCTCAAAAAATTATTGTACCAGGAAACTGAGCACCGCACCACCATTTCATTTTACCAGTATTTTCCGGTTGAAGACCCGCAGCAATTTCGCGACGAGTTATACCAGGCTTTAAATGCATTGAAAGTGTTTGGCCGCATCTATGTGGCGCATGAAGGCATTAATGCGCAGATAAGTGTGCCGGAGCGTAATT
>Ga0302164_10000384_pt1 | contig 15323 bp, 14 predicted proteins | sample I_Fen_E3_1_FD_193500 | JGI IMG/M metagenome (GOLD analysis project Ga0302164, IMG submission 193500) | Peat permafrost microbial communities from Stordalen Mire near Abisko, Sweden - I_Fen_E3_1 | ecosystem: Environmental > Terrestrial > Soil > Wetlands > Permafrost | place: Sweden: Abisko...
GCTCCCTATTTCATAACTTGTTTTTGTTTCGTTTTAAACTCAAATTTTGTGAGCCAAACGGGCTGCAAAGATACTGCTTATTTTTAAACTACCAAACTTTTTGAGAAAAGTTTTTCTTTTTATTTGGCGGTTTTGAAAACTTATTTTTTGACTTTTTACCGGCTTAATCGTTTTTTGATCAATTAGTTATTTTGTCTCGTTTCCTCTTCAAAGCTTGTCTCTCTAAGCGGCTGCAAAGGTAACGCTTATTTTTAAACTACCAAACTTTTTCGAAAATAAATTTCTATTAAATTTCAGATCGATTATCGCGTCCTTTTTCATTACTTTTCTGTACAGCTTAAACTTCAAATTATCTACTCTAAACTATACAGTGCTTCTCTCTTAAAGCGGGTGCAAAAGTACTCCCTTTACCTATACTATCCAAACTTATTTCACTCTTTTTTCTGTTATAAAACAACTTTATTTTTTAAACTTCTGAAATAAAACTACTTTACATTAAAAATAATTTCGGAAGAATTCAATTTGGGAGCCGCCCCCCGGAAAAACACAAGGTTCATAAAGAGCTTTTCTTACGTAAAGGCTACGTAAAAGACCAAATGAGCACTAATATATAATACTCAATGGGATCACTCGGCAAACAAGAAGAGGCTACAAATAGTAGAAACAGGATGGCACAAATCGGGCAAAACCGAAATAAAACGTAAGGCTTATATTGATTTTTCTTATAATAACATCAGACAATAAATACGATTTCGGGTTTATGAAGACATTGCAAGTAAAATTCAACTCGGGAGAAAAGAAAAACAGTATACATATATAATGTATATAACGAACCTTTATCAGTCATCATATACATTATGAAATAACAACCGGATTCGGTTATAAATTACAATGTCTCTGTTTAGCGTAAAAGGGTGCTTACCAAATGGTCTACTATTTATCAGCAATTCCGTTTCACTAACTAATATAATTGTCACAGTAACGCCAGCAGAAAACAAACTACCTTTATCACAAAATTCTAGTTTGTCCTTGCCAGTACATAGATTTATCCAACCGATTGATTCCAACTTTTGCTTTACTTCATTAGTTGTTATACCGGAGTTTAGTTTCAATGATCTGAATCGCCTTTCGCTACGAACACGAATAAGTGCAAAAGCAGATAAACAAAACCCAAATATGAAGACAATCAGATTAGAATCATTATTCGGATTGTCTGTATATCCTTTGAAAGCAAAGAGCGAAACCGCACAAATACACATAACCAAGAAGTATTTTACAATCACCTCCCAAGTAGATGGCCATTTGAAGTTTGTCCGAATGTAGTTTTCTTGCGCTGCTGTCATATCCCTTAATTATTTAAAAGAACTTATTTTTCCTGTTACCCTCACTCCCCATCAATTTATGCTAAACGAATTAATGGATGAAACAGAAGTATTACCTATCTTATCAGTTGTCACAACTTTCCAATAATAAGTCTTGCCACTCGTAAGAGTTCGTGTAGCGGTGCTTGCTGTTTGCGAAGTAACTACTGCTGTTGTTGCATTTGTATTATCCAGATACAGGGAATAACTGGCAATGTCATTGTCGGGATCGCTACCGGTCCATTGAAAAGTAATTTGTACCGATGCAGCCCCATTCGAAGCGATAGTAGTACCCGATGCCGGTGATGTCAGATCGGCTGCAAAAGGAGCATAACTGCTCGACGCTGCTCCCGACAAGTAGAATTTCCAACTATTGCTGGTTGTTTTACCCGAGGTATTAGTTGCGGTTATAGTCCACGAGTAAGGTGTGTTTATTGCCAGAGTAGCTGTATATAATGTATCCTTGGTGCTATAGGTAGCAGCTGCCTGTGTATTCAGATTTTTGATGACTAATTGATAGCTATCTGCATTACCGGCAGATCTCCACGCAAATGACACCGAAGCTGTTGTGCCGCTTGCGGAGGTACCCTGTAAACAGGCTGTATTATTTGCAGGTAAAGATAAAACGGTTGCTCCCGGGGCAGGAATCGGATCACTTCCTTTTCCTCCACAACCTACTAGAATCAAACCGGTAAAAAGACCGGCTATGCTTTGTATTTTTATTTTGTGTATCATACTTATCGTTTAATAGAAATATTTGTTGTCAATTATTATTCTCTCTCAGTAGTTTTGATCTTTCACCTATTTTTTCACCATCTTGACACTGCTGTGTACCGTAGAACCATTTACCTTTACAATGTATGTACCATTACTAAAATCAGAAACATCAAGATCTACTAACCTGCTCGACGGAACAACAAGCTTTTGTTTGAGTTCCACTGCTCCACTCAGCGAGATGATTTCGGCAGTAACCGATTCTTCCTCGCCGGGAATGCCCAGCGTTATTTTACCCGTAGTAGGATTGGGGAAAAGCGAAATCTGACCGTTCTCACTGTTGTAGATAGTTTCTTCATACATTCCCTGACAAAGTTTTTCTGTATAGATTTTGATTTTATTTTCGCCCGGTAATAAAGAAACCTGAACCTGATCACCCTGTGTTTCGGTGGTATTATCATTGACACTGACATAATAGTTTGTTCCTCCACTCATAGCGTAAGTAGCACGACTTTTTTCGGCACCCACTTTCAACACACTTAAATCGTCAGGTTGGGTAACTACTACATTGAAACTTTGTTCGTAGTTGTCCAGAAAATCAATCTTGAAAACCAACTTATAAGTATCTGCCGGCAGATTCTTTAGGTTGTAGGAAGTCCCTGAAAACATGACTGACTGTTTAGTACCGGAATTTATTCCTGTTACCGTTACTGTATAATCCAGTGCCTTGGCCAGTGTTACGGCAATAGCGCCATCTTTTGTATCGCGACAGGTACAATTCGATACCTTTATTTGGTAGTTGTTAGCAGCAACCACCCCCGAAGCATTGACAACGGCAAGTACGGATGGTGATACCGTACCATCGGAACTATTTTTCAGGGTTAAATTATATGTACCGATAGATAGATACGGAAACTCATTGCTGCTTTGGTACGTTTTGCCATCAATACTATAGGTAAATCCGGTAGAAGGTGTAACCGTAATGCTACCCGATAGCGTTGTAGCAGTAGGCTGTGTTACCGCTACCGTAACAGTAGAGAAGTTGGCTACCAAAGAACGAGCAGCACTAACTGTAAATGTATAGCTAGAATTAGTAGAAACCACCGTACCGTTTTCTGTCCAATGGGTAAAAACATAGCCAGTTTTAGGAGTGGCTGTGAGAGTACAGAGAGCTCCGTCAATATAGTTGGTTGCCCCAAAAATTGAACCTCCAACAGAAGTATTTGCTGAGGCAGAAATCAGGTATAGCGGTTTTTCAACTATTGTTGTAAAAGCTTTCCATTGACTGGCGGCAGCATAAAGTGTCTTCGAACCCGTAGGCACATAGAGCGTACATGTGGATGTTTTAAGTGCATAAAATACCCCATAATCTAATGTAATTTTCCCCGGATCAATATTGGTGGCGTATATGGAAGATAATCCAGAGCAGCTCCAAAACGCAGCACTATTGATAGTAGTGACCGAAGATGGAATTGTAACCGAAGTTAATTTGAAGCTGTTTTCAAAAGCATCCTGTCCAATCGTAATTACTGTATTCGGAATAGAGTAGCTCGTTTGAGTATTGCCAAGAGGATATTGAATCAGGCTTGTTTTATTTTTGTTGAACAACACTCCATCAACACTGCAATAGTTCGGATTATTGCTATCTACAGTGATCGACGTTAATCCGGTGCAATATTCAAAAGCTCCACTACCTATAGAAGTAACTGAAGATGGAATTGTAATCGAAGCTAAATTAATACAGTTGTAAAAAGCACTGAATTCTATAGAAGTAACAGTACTGGGGATAATAATAAAGGTTAACTTGGAGCATCCCGAGAAAAGATAATTAGAAATAGATTTCAAAGAGTTTGGAAGAGTAACTGATGCTAATGATGAACAGCCTCCAAAAGCAGAACCACCTATGGAGGTTACGCTATTAGGGATTGTAATCTCAACTAACTTGGAGCATCCCGAGAAAACGTAATTTGGAATAGAGGTGACAGACTCAGGAATGGTGATGGATGTCAAACTTGTACAACTATTAAACGCAGAACTACCTATAGTTGTAACTGTGTTAGGAATTGTAAATGAAGCTAATGCAAAACAAGAGGCGAATGCACTCTCTCCAATGGTAGTGATGGCACCTGGCAGATAAATGGATTTCAAACCATTACAATTACTAAATGAATATTTTCCAATGGAAGTAACAGAGTTTGTTATACTAATTGATGTCAAGCCTGAACAGTTATAAAATGCACTATCACCGATAGCAGTTACATTATAGCTTGTTCCATTAATGGTTGTCGTAGATGGAACAACAATAGTTCCGCTGTAATCTCCTCCGGCTGAATTTCGATAGGTAACATAGGCCGTTGTGGGAGAAGATATTTTATAATATAATCCATTGTTGTCGACAAAATCATAGGTCTTTGAAAAATTTGCAGTTAAGACAGTATCCTTTGTAAGGGTAAAAGAATAGCTTTTCGATGTTGAAAGCACTGTTCCTTTTTTATTTATCCAACTTTTAAATCCATATCCATTATTAGGAGTTGCTGTAACATTTTGGCTACTATAGTAGTCATAGCTTCCGACACCAGTAACTGTGCCTCCTGTTGCTGTATTAACATCGATAGTAATGTTATATTTATTAATAGTGAAATTAGCTATGAGTAAGGTATCTTGTGTGAGTGTAAATGAAAAAACAGGAGATTGGGAAACAACATTGCCTTTTTTGTCTGCCCAGTTGGCAAATGTGTATCCTGTATTTACAGTTGCAGTAATAGTTTGTGTTGTTCCTGTATAATAATTTCCATTGCTCCCCGATACCGTTCCGGCAGCAGTATTGTTACTGGCAATTGTAATCTTAGCAGCATTTGCTGATGGTGTATAATTTGCTGTAAAAATAGTATCTTGTGTAACTAAGATAGACGATAAAGTGGGTGAATTTGTCAATAATGTACCTTTTTTGTCTGTCCAACTAATAAAAGTATAGCCAGATGTGGGCTTGGCAGTAAGACTACATGTTGAGCCTTTTAGAAATGATCCTGTTCCGCTAATTAATCCTGCTGATGTTGGGTTTGTGGTTGCTGATACTGTATATGCAGCAGCTTCCACAATATTAACAAAGTCTTTCCATTGATCGGCTGCCGCAAATAATGCTCTTGAATTAGCAGGCACATAAAGATTACATTGAGAGGCGTTAAATGAGCCAAAGACATAGTCTCCTAAATTGACATTTAATGGCAGTGTTGAAATATAGATAGATGTTAGTCCTGTATTTATAAATGTGCATCTACCAATAGAATTTATTGATGACGGAATAGTTATTTCCTTTACAAAAGTCTGTTCAAAAGCATAGTCTCTAATAGAATTAACCGAGTTTGGAATAGTATAACTCTTATCTTTTTTCCCTCCGGGGTATTCCAACAAGATTGTTTGGACCTTATTGAAGAGGACTCCATCAAGACTACTATAGTTTTGATTATCTGAGTCAACTGTAATTGACGAAAGCTTTGAGCATCCGGAAAATGCGCTAACTTCAATAGAAGTTACTGAACCTGGAATATTTATAGCTGTCAAATTAGTACAATTCTCAAAAGCGTTAAATTCAATAGAAGTAACCGTGTTTGGAATTATAATAGATCTCAAATTACTGCATCCTTGAAATGCACTAACAGCTATAGAAGTTACTGTATTAGGAATGGTAACCTGAGCCACATATGTGGGGCATTGCATTAAAACAGTTTGAGATTTATTGTATAAAACTCCATCTCTACTTGAATAATTCGGATTATTACTATCTACAGTAATCAATCCTGGAATCTCCGCAAAAGCTCCTACACTAATTGATGTTACCGTTGATGGAATTGAAACAGATTCTAACCCACTAAAATAAAATGCCCACGGACATATTGTTGTTACCGAAGTGGGTATCACTATTGACTTTAAACCTAAACAGGCAAAAAATGCATCATGTCCTATTGATGTTATGGTTGTAGGAATAGAGATTGATGTTATTGCTCTACAGCCGAAAAAAGCATTATCCCCAATAGCCGTGACTGCATAATCATCCCCATTATAATTCACCGAAGAAGGAATGGTAAATGTGCCGACAGTAGATGAATTAATTGCCGCTGTTGAAGTTCCCGTCCCAATCGCTACCGTTTTATTTGTTGCGTCGGTAATGGTATATGTTACGCTATCGACGGTGAAGGTTGTTGCCCACCCTTGCAGGCCAAAAAGTAGTACAGTAAAAAGAAGTAAAGTTTTTCTCATATAGTATGTGTTTTGTATTTTTCCATTTGGGTTACTGTACTAGAATGCTTATCAGGTGCATTGTATCGGCATAAAGATTCTTTCTGTTTTTTTATTTAAAAACAGACTCCAAAGATAAAGACAATTCTTCACATTAACAATACTTCTTTTAGTTATTTTTGATCTTGGTTTTACTTTTTGTAGCAATATATAGTTTCATCTGCCTCTGTACTACAAAAAAAGACAGACAAATACATTGCTTCCCGCAGCAACTGTCCCCGTTTAGGAAAAAGATATTGATCGGAGTTTCACCTGTATATTCCCTTTCATACAAACTTTTTTTATCCGTTATTTGGAAAAAAGAACATGAATTATTAATTTTGTATTTCTAAAATCTATACTTACTGCTCTCATAACTTGTAACTCATAACTATCTACAGCTTATGAATCACGAATTACTCATTCTTATAACAGGCATCGCCATTCTGCCCGAATTGATGCTGGCAGTTTTTAGCCGCATCCTATGGCACAAAGAGTCGCCTATCTGGAGGGCAAACCGCATGCTGGCCCGGATACTTTTGTTGCTGGCCGTGCTCAATTGCTGGATGTTGTTTTGGTATCATGCCCTTAGCGGCAAACCGGACAGCCTACTCCCCTACTATTTTCCGCTCGATCAGATTCTGGTGATGTTTATTGGTCCCGCTTTCTATTTTTACATCCGGCTTTTATTCGACCAATCGTATCCCCTTACGTGGCGGCAACTGTTGCACCATGCGTTTCCGGCTATACCGGCATGGATTTATGTCATCTATTTTCTCACTCTCGCCGCGCCAATACGCGTAGGGATAATTACCGACCATACCCACCGCCTGCGTTGGATGGATGATGTGCTGGATTACCTTTTCTATTTGCAAGCTATAAGCTATCTGTTTATCTGCCTGGCGAAAGTAAAAAAGCTACGCAAAGCCGACTACCAGCTGCAGGCCGACGGGTATACCGGCAACATTCGCTGGCTGGTTTATTTTCTCGGAGTGGCTCTGGTGGGAGTGCTCGGGCATCTGCCCCTGCGGGCGCTTGAGAACTGCAATGATATGGAAGTGCTAATCGGAACAATTTCCATCACGACACTGGTGGTGGTGCTTTTTCTACAGTCGCTACTCAATAATGGACTTTCCATGCAATATATGTTTGAAACTCCACCCGAGATTGTGCCTATACCCATTCTTAAAAAGGTACAGATCAGAAATGGCCTGAAAGAGACACAAATCAGCGACTACCTGAGAAAGTTAGATACGGTAATGGAAACCGAAAAGCCCTATCTGGACCACCACTGTTCGCAAGAAATGATTGTCAAGCTAACCGGTATCCCTAAACATCACCTCTCGCAGGTTGTTAATAAAATATTAAAAAAGAACTTTAACGATTTTATCAACGAATATCGTTGCAAATATGCCCGCATCTTGCTCGAAAGCGAAGAAAGCCGACATCTGACTATTGAAGCTATAGCACTGCAAAGCGGTTTTCACTCTAAATCGTTTTTTTATGACTCCTTCAAAAAATTATACGGTAAAAACCCTTCCGAATATAAGGTCAATCTAAAGAAAGAGCAAGAAATCGTGTAATTAAGTAAGCGGAAGAATACAATGTCGTATTAAAAAAAAGAATGGAACGCTGATGAAACATACCGACAAGTCGGTAGTACGAATTGAACGGATAAAAACGGGTGATAATTAAACGGTTCTAAAACTGATTTTAGTCATGCAAACTTGACAGATAGAATCCGGAACTATTGAAAATCATTAACTACGTTGATCTTCGGTTCCGACTTATCGGAATTAAAATCTATCCATAACACCATATATCAATGCCTATTCTGCAACCTAAATCTTTAATCGGCGATCTAGTACCCCTTTCTTTTGGGATAGCACCCAAACAATAAAAAAAACACTCCTCACCAAAAAGTCTGCAAACTAAGGAAAATAGTTTGCTAACTAAAAAACTCCTGATGCTACCTTTACAAAATAGGTTGCAAACTATTGGAAAAAGGTTGCTAACTAAAAAACTCCTGATGCTACCTTTGCAAAATAGGTTGCAAACTATTGGAAAAAGGTTGCTAACTATTGAAAATAGGTTGCAAACTAAAAACATCCTGATGCTACCTTTACAAAACAGGTTGCAAACTATTGGAAAAAGGTTGCAAACTAAAAACATCCTGATGCTACCTTTACAAAATAGGTTGCAAACTATTGGAAAAAGGTTGCAAACTAAAAACATCCTGATGCTACCTTTACAAAATAGGTTGCTAACTATTGGAAAAAGGTTGCTAACTAATCGTCAATATTAATATTAAACAGTCCAGAATTACTGAACTTTGTCCGATATTATAATATCGGACAAAGTTCGCATCAAAAAATTTGGACGAAAAACAGAGATTCCATAGTTTTGCCGGACATTAATTCTAAAACAGATAAAAATATGAGAACAAACATCGCTGTATTGCACATTAAAAACAAAGAACCCCAGGCAGTAGCCTCATTGGCAGACAGAGTAGACACCGGTATGTCGACCCACAAAGATGTATTTCCGGCCCCTGACCCGCCCTCAGAAATATTCAGTAAAGAAGTAGAACAGCTGTATACGTCGATCACTGAGAAGGATGGAAGTAAAATTAAAAATCATGCACTGGTGGAGCAGACGGAAGTGGTATACGGCATGCTTAAACGCCGACTTTATTATACCAACATGGTGGCCAAGGGTGATAAAGCTATTATTTTGCTTTCGGGCTTCGACTGCAACGACGAACCGGTAGCACATGATGTTCCGGAAAAGGCTGTAATCAAACGGATAGAAGACGGTAGCAAGGCCAATAGTGCTAAAATATATGTGGAAACACTGGACAACGCCGATCGCTACAAACTGGAAAGTGCAACAAGCCTGACGGCACCTGTAACATGGAAAACCGTTCTCGATTATGGAACAACAACTACACTGGAAGACAATAATCTGACCCCACGTCAGGAAATTTATTACCGCGTAACGGGTGGAAACAGACGTGGATGGGGACTGCCCAGCGAACCAATGATGTTTTTTCCGCGCTAACTAAAACTATTCAACATAACTTTTCCAGAGCATAAGGCTTTGGAAAAGTTATTAATCACCATTTTTCTACATACTTATTCCTACGAAAGCAGACTCTTTACAAAAGAGAAGAGATTCCTCAATTTTATCAACACGAAATGGTAAATCATTTATAGTACATATACACATAAGCAGATAAGACTCCTACAAGTTCTCTTAATTATCAAGATCCGGCTTAACCCCTGCTTTTGTTACTTTATAAACACCGGCTGCATTTTTTTCCATTAATTTAAATACACGCTTCCCATTCTCTACTTCACTTTGAATATAGTAAGGCTTTCTGTAGCACAGATCTTTAAAGCGTTTAAGTTCTGCACTAATAAAATACTTATTGTTTAATACGTCATATTCAAAATCATCATAATTAGTCAATTTTAAAGTGTCATTTTCTAATTTTAAAATAAAAGAAAGCATTTCCTTATAACTCATAGTATCCACTTTTTCAGTTTCCATATTTTTTGTAATGAGTTTAGTTGAAAATTTCAAGTTTTTGATTTGATTTTTAGAATTATATCCCTGAATTATCAAATATCTTGAGCTGTCATTCTTAGTAGTTATCCAAATTTCATCATATATATAGGTGAACTTTGCTAGATTTTGCTGGTTCATATATTCCTGAAATCCTCCTGCTCGTTGATATTTATCATATACCTCTTTTAAACCAACTTCAGTAATCGGTGGATTAAAGTTTTTTGCAAAGTAATAAATGGCTTCTTTAGGATAATCTTTAAAATAGTTTACATTTCTGTCAGCACAAAGAGTTTTATACCAGACTGGTATATATGTAGTGTCTATTAACGCATAATATTTAAGTTCAATGGGGTTTGCATAATATATAATATCGTTTATTTTGATATTAGGTACAGAATCAATTGAAATGGACTTTCTAATTTCAAGTGGTTTCATTACGTTTTGTTGAGCATTTGTATAAACACCAAAGATAAACCACAAAATGCTTGAAAGAATTAATTTGCTTTTTTGTCTCATATTTAGTTGACCTTTTTAATTGTTATCAATAAGTACTATTTGATGAAATGTTGGGAAATAATTATTTAGTATTGAAATGCCATCTTGGAAAAAAGTAGTAATGGATTTTTCTATTTTGTTAGTTTTAAAATATTGGGAGAAAATTCATGAAACAGCTCCTTCTCATAAACTTTACCAATTCCATCAGGTCCTGACAATTTAGTTATCACCTGACCTGTATTACTATTGATATATATCTTTACTGCATAATCAATAAACATTGGATTCTCAGTCTTAGCATCTAAAGGATAATTATAGGTAACAATTTGAATTCCTAATCCTTTGTATTTTCCAGCTTCTATGGTTCTTGTTTCAACAGATGGAATCTGATTCCGACAATATTTATTATAATATTCCGGAGAATCTGTTTGCAAAAATCCAGATGCTATTTTTACGGCCTGCTTATTCGCTTTAGAGCCTGAAACATGTTGCATAGCTCCACAGGAGCATAACAACGTAATACATATTAAAAATAATTTCGATTTCATATTAAGCTCTAATTACCTATATTTAGCTATATCTTGTTTCAGTTTACTAAGTTCATCTACAAATAAAACTTCTTTACCATTTGCCTTAATTGAGATTAAATCTTTTCCATTATCATAAACATTGAAACTAAGATGATCTCTTGATTTAGAATAAGGATAGACATCGATCGAATAAAATGAAATTCCACTCGAATAAAGTGATGAAAACTTTTGTGCTACAGAAGTAAAAATTCCACTATATCCTCCCCCATTCTGCCATTGATTGGATTGGTAAGTAGAATAAACTGCAGCCACAAAAGTACTATCTTTCTGTACTAAATAGAGAGCATTATTCGTATCTAAAGCCATGCTTTGAATAATGGATGACTTCGTTTTAGCTCCATACAAGGATACACTATCAATAGTATAAATAGGAATAGGCACCAAATTCATTGATGGAACATCTTTATCTGATAATTCTGTATTATAGTATTTTTTAAACCAATCCCATTTTTTATCGGCCAAATCAACCCAATACGTTTTTACCTGAGTTTTACCTTCACCTAGCGTTTTTTTCCAGAAAGTCAGTTGCTTTTTCTTTGCCTTAGAATAAGGAAACATCTGTCTTTTACAGGAATATAAAACCTGTAACATCATAGCAGATAGTATAAACATCCACATCCATTTTTTTATCTTATATTTCATAATTGCGTTATTTTGTGAATCAAATTTATTTAGAGATTATGCAATTTGGGGAATAAATCGATAGAGGTAAATCTGTAAGATTCCATCCTCTGGAATCAGCAGTGTCATATTTATCCATTTTTATATCTCCTCCATTTGATCGATGAAATCCATAAAGTAGGTACACATGATTCGATGTAGTAATCAATAAAGCTTTATTTTCTTTAATACCATTTATCAAACTACAATCATCATAGACACCAGCACCATGGATAATTCCATAAGAAGAATAAAATGATAATAATTTATTAGCAGGTATACCTTCTGTATTATTACAACCGACAATATTCTCTGATTTCAAATACGTAGCATAATAATTCGTAGCATATGTACATGGATCACCTCCGAGAATTGTTGCTAATGTCAAAAAGCTACACCAGTCATATCCATCATACGCAGAATTGGATTGAATAGGGGTTACATTCATTCCATAATTAAAATCATGGTTAAGACAAGGCGTGCATCCTTGATAATTTGTATTACCGCCTACACAGTCTCCACAGTCATTAAGAGTAGCTGTACCACCCCAAACTCCGTTACAGTCTTGTGTACAAGGTGCAAGCCCTGTAGTTCCACCGACACAAGTTTTACAATTATCATAATAAGCCGTACCATTTTCCACTCCTGCACAATCGTATTGAGGAGTAGGGTCTGGATCATCGTCATCGTCACCATCATCGTCACCTCCATCATCACCACCATCATCGCCACCATCATCGCCACCTCCCGGATCACAAGCATACATAGCAGTAACAGATAATGAAAGATGTCTTTTGTGCATATTGAATGTCAGTCCACTCACCAACATCAAAAGTAAAAATATTTTACGAATATAATGTTCCATAATCGAATTAATTTTTAATGATATTTTGAGACCAGATATATTGTCGTCCAAGGACTATAAGGTTGTAGTTACCTACAGGTAAAACCGGATTAATAGTAATACTATAGGTACCGGGGGAGTACGATTTTTTCTTTGTTGAGAAACAGGATATACCGACCATGGTGTGTATCTGGAAAGTAATCTGATCGGATTTGGTTACCGTAAATTCTACACATAGCTGATTATCCATCGGATTGGGATAGATGCGATTGATAACAAAAGTAGTATCTTGAACTGCTTTAATTGCTTTTGAACTACCCGACAACTCTTTGTCCAGAATAAAGTAAGTAGGTCTCATCGGTTCGTTCGATTCTTTTGTTTTCCGTTCCAGATTACCTGTTATATAAAGAGAGTCATCATGTTGGTAAACCTTACAAACAAGAGATTTCAGACTGTGGTAAACATTTTTATCATTGTCAGTCGATGCATGTTCTACTTTCCAGACACCCTGTTCTTGTTTCGCGCCAAGTTCCATCAGTTCTTTTCCATTAACACTCCATGTAGCACTGAGTTTTCCATTGACTGTTTTAAGATCGAGCACCATATCTTCTTCACTTTCCACTATAGAGTGGCTCCAGTCGTAGGTATAGAGCTTGCCTGTCCATCGTCCCTGCAAAGAGTCGGCAGAAGAAGTGTTACCGCTTCGGGGCATAATGTCGGGAATAAAGCGCCCTTTCTTTACATCGCTCAACGAAGCAAAAGGGAGATGCGGATGGCTCTTTATCGAATCTATTGTGTGGTTTAGCACTATATACATGGCTTGCTCTTCACCCTTGTGAAGGGCCTGGCTAAAAAGATCTTTGGCCTTATCAAAATTCTGCGCCATGCCATAACCGTGCATATTGCAACAGCCCAGCATATAAATGCAGCGCGCATCGCCGCGATCAGCTCCCCGGGTAAAATATTCGATGGCTTTAGCATAACTTTGCTCCACCCCAAGCCCTTTATATAAAAAATAGCCCGTCCAGTATATGGAACTCAGATGTCCGCTATCGGCAGCCTGTTTATAGAGCTGAAAGGCCTTGTCAAAATCCTGCGGTATTCCATACTCGTTTTGATACATACGTGCCAGATTATGCATAGCGCGCGGGTAATTCATCTTAGCAGCCTTTTCAAATAGTTTGAAAGCAGCTTCACGGTCTCGATTTGCTCCGGGCTCTTTCCAATAAAGCAATCCTAATTTATTCATTGCCTCAGGCGAATTACTTTTAAGTGCCTGTTGGTAGTAAGCTTTGGCTTTGGTGACATCCAGATCACGATTAAGACCGTACTGGTATTTTCGTGCCGTATGTAATAGAAATTGAGTCGAATCTGCAATTTCAACCTTAGCCCCCATATCCCCTGAAGTTTGTGCATAGGAAGCAGTACCCATTAATAAACAAACAGATAATGCTAGCCATGCCATTCTATTCTGTGTAAATATATAATATGAATTCATATTCAATTTTTTATTTGATTAATAAAGCAAGAAAAAATAAAACGAAAACAATCCGTTACCAGACTATCTTCCCGTCTTTAAGTGCACCTGCATTTTGTAATTTTTCCAGATAATCACACTCTTTGACCGATTTAGGACGTAATGTTCTAAGCCAACGTTGATTTTCGCGCCGTTTGCTAACATCATACTGATCCCGCAACAAGATAACCTGCTCTTGAGTATAATAAGCCGCAATCTCTTTTCGCTTTTGTTGCAGTTCTTGTTCGGAATAACTACCACTTTTGCGAAGTAATGCAATCTTGGCATTAGCAATGGTATCAACCTGTGGGCGAGCAAGCGCAGTAAGATAACTCAATCGTTGTTGATCGGTAAAGGTGTTCATCAAAGTAGTGTGCCACTTTTTATCGTTATGCTCATTCAATTTTGCCATCTGCTTTGCATCCACTTTGCTACCGGCGATTGAGTCAGATGTTTTTTGATGCACTATAAAAACCTGTTTTAATTTTTTTACTTGCATAGAATCCAATTTGATTCTTTTGCGTTGTATCTCTTGTATCTTGGCATTAGCTTGTGCCTTATACGAAAGAAGACTAGCTTCGTTTTGTGCCTTTAAGGGTTGAAATGCCAAACATAAAAGCCAAATAAAAGTAATAATTTGTTTCATCGTAAAATAATTTATTAGTTCGTAATAAAAACTCTCTATTTTGTTTCCCTATTGTCATATCAATAGCTATCAAAACTGAAGTATTTCATAAGTTTGTTTTCTTTGGGAATAATTACCCTTAGAACTAAAATACACATAGTTGGATTGGAAGAATGCTAAAAAAGCATTCTCCTTAATCGTGCACAACACATCGTGTTCGCACACGAAAATGATCAATAATTATGTTACATAGGCAATTGGAATTAGATAAATATGTTTGTTACACAAGATTTCGGGATAGACACAAATATATACGAGAAATAAAGTGCTTGCGAATGCAAAGTAGGAGAGCAGGGTAAACGTAACGTAAAAAAGTGTGAGTTTTTTCATACGGATACAGGATTATAGTAATTTAAAAAGATTTGGTAAACCGGATGTAGTAGATGTAGTAACTGAGGCAATAAAGGGGGGAGCTTGTTGATAAACGAATTTATCGGCAAGTACTAAAAGAAATAGTTCGGAAGTATTTGCTGTCATAAATAAGGCGATTTATGATAAATACTGGAAAATTGCAATTAGTTAATACGGCACAAACTTAATTAATTCGATTAAAACGAACAAACATTTTTCCAATTATTTTGAATAGAAACAAAAAAAACACCTATTTATGCAG
>Ga0302164_10000387_pt1 | contig 15254 bp, 13 predicted proteins | sample I_Fen_E3_1_FD_193500 | JGI IMG/M metagenome (GOLD analysis project Ga0302164, IMG submission 193500) | Peat permafrost microbial communities from Stordalen Mire near Abisko, Sweden - I_Fen_E3_1 | ecosystem: Environmental > Terrestrial > Soil > Wetlands > Permafrost | place: Sweden: Abisko...
AGTTTTGTGCATATTATCTTTTTGTGCAAATGTGGTAAGTGCAGCAACTACTGCAAATACAACTAAGATTACTTTTTTCATTTTAATTTAATTTTATGATGGTGAAATATTTTTATTTCAATAACATTAAACCAGTAACGACCGGGATACTTTGTATAAATATGTTGTAATAAGATTGGTGAAATTGCTCCAACTAAAAAGGCAGCAGTAAAAGGCATTGCAATGCCTTAAGGGAGAGCATTAAATCAAATACGGTAAGTGCAATTGAAGATATAGATAGGTACACCATGCAGCGTTGGCGGCGGCGCATTGCTTGCATTGGCAACCACAACGGGTTCGTTAGCCGGGGCCTTTATTTCAAACAAAGGTGTTGCTATGTGCAGGTCGGTAAAATGTTTAACTAAAATGGTAATACCATCTGTAGTTATATGACTGTCTTTTACTTTTAAACTTTTGAACTGGGTTTTGCAACAGCCTTTCATGCCGTCGCTGTTCTTACATTTTTCTTTGAATTCCTGCACCAGTGTAAGACTGGTAGATTTTAATTTACCGCAACAATAAAACTGCCTTATCCCAATACCAAGTGTGGTAAGGGCGTAAACGGTTAATAGTAATATGGCAGAAACCTTTTTCATTTGTATGCATCAAAGATACAACCTTTGTAATTGGTAGTATATGTACAAATGTGAAAGTTTTGTATGATTATTATCAGCAGAACGTGACCAGGCACCCTTAAACTATGGGGCATCATCAGTTTTTTAGAAAACCAGCAACTATCACTGCAGCATTTTTTCCCGGATATATTTAATGGGCGAGCTGCCAAAACTTAAAAATTTTTCGTGAAAATCTTTTAGTGTGAATTGATCGCCCATTTTCTTTTTATACTCATCTCTTAAAGATAGAATGGCTGTGCCACCAGTGTAGTAAAAACAAAGTTGTGCCTGTGATACGGTGGCACGATGATATTTCTCTTCGGCCTGCGCAGCAGTTTGAAAACATTCTTTGGTTAATAATGCTATAATAGCTTCTTTAGGTGCATCCAGGCATTGTAAATCGTAATCTAAAAGTACATTGGCCAGCACCCGCAATTTTAACTTATAAAACACCAGTTCAATTTCAGGAGAATTATTACCCCAGCCATTTTCAAACATCATATTTTCTGTATACACTGCCCAGCCTTCTACCATGGCTCCATTTTGAAAAACCGATCTTAATACATCGGGCGATTTTTTCTTATTGTAAATTCCCTGCAGGCAATGGCCGGGCATTGCTTCGTGAATAGATAAAAACTGGGAAGCATAATTGTTATATTCCTTTAAAGCGCTTTCTGCTTTTTCTTTGGGGTATAATGTAAGATCATCAATATTGTAATAGGTTTCTCCCTGTGCCTGGTAAGTTGGTGCAAACTCTGCGTTGGCTACTGTTACACCCCTGGCATATTCGGGCATTATCCTTACTTTAACAGGTGGATTAATAGTATCAAAATCGAATAAATTTCTTGAAAGAATAAATTTTTTCAATTGATGTACCTGGTTGGTCAACGAATCATAAAAATCTTTTGGTGCAGCGTGTCGCAATTGTATCTTATCAATTATTGACTGTACTAATTGTATGGTATCAGTTGGTTTTGGTTGTGCGCCATAATACTTAGGCCACAAAGCAGTTGCAACAACAAACATTTTTTGATGGTACATTTTTTTATCTGCCATCGCTTTTGCATATACTTCCCCGGGAGTAAGGTTGGTGGCAAGATCGTACCTGAATTTTTGTGTAAACAGTTCTTTGCCGATCCTGAAACTTCTGAAAGTAAAATTGGTATTGGCAACAAATGCTTTTAATGAATCGATATAAACATTAATGGCGCTGGTGGTGCCGGTAATACGTTGTTGTAAAGTGGCTTTATCCGCATCGGATAAATGAGAGGCTTTGATAGAATCTGTTAAGGCTTGTCCAAACACTGATAACCCGCCCTGGTTTTGTATAATGGCAAGCTCAGTATGTTCTTTGGTTGGACGGTGCAATATTTTAAAAGCAGCTTTGTAATAAGCACCGGCATATTGCAAACGGTTTGAAAGTGTAATAAGCCTTTCGTCCAAAGGGGCGTAGGGCTGGTTGATAATATAATCACATTCGCCACTGATATTGTACAATGAAGGATTCCATTCGTATTCCCTGAAAACAGATTGGTACCAGATATCACTTTCAAGCTGGTTTTGTATAATACTCCAGCTTATTTTATTGTTATCGCTTAGTTGAAGGGTATCCATATGCAATAATGAATCCTGCCATTGTTTTGAAAAACTGATATTGCCCAGCACTCCGGTACTGTCAGGAATCGTCAGCTTATCATAGTATTTGCCATAGCCATTATAAATGCCATTGGATGGATATTGTTTCCAGTAGGCATCTAAAAAGCGGTCTTCAAAAGCAGCGAATTTTTTATCAGCATCATTGGGGTCTTTATGATTGCTGGTACAGCTGGCAACCGCAAGTATGAGTGATACGATGATAGTTAAAAAAGATACCTTCATTGCATTGTGGTTGTGTGATGACAGTATAAATATTTTTTGTATGGCAGAGTGTTTTGTAATTATCCCAGTATTTTAGAAATAAAATCAGAGTGTAAACTAATTTTCATAAACGCGGCCAACCCTAAAATAAATCCTATCAAACTAACAATGCCGGAAAAATACAACAACCATTTTTTTTGGGTGAGGGAAGTAATACCGAACATGGCGATTGAAATGGTGAGCAATGCATCGGTCATATCAAACTGGTCATCAAAAAGATTGATGTCATCATATTCTTTTTGAAAACCTTCTGCTTCGGCTTTTATAGTGGCCTTCTCTTTTTCGTAACGCACAATTTCTGCTTCGTATTTTTTTATCAGCGAATCTTTGCCGGGTGCATTTTGTTCTTTAAGTAATCCCACTGTATTTTCTGCAATGGCCTGCTTGGTGCTTTTGGCCTGGTAGTACGACCATGCATCAATACCATGTGCCTGTGCCTGCGACATGGCCTGCACAATATTGCCATCCTTAACATTACAAAGCGCCATAAAGGTTGCAGTTAGGGCTACAAACAATGCCACACGGGAATTGATGTTGCTTTTACCCGCCTGCTCCAGCGGTTCCTGGATAGTTTCTGCGATGTCTGACATATTTATAGAATAGTTTTAGAAGAAATTTTAATGTGGTATAAATTATTAGCAGCTCAATTTAAAAAATATCAAAACAATTTTTTACAAAAAATGACTTTGGCCGGAAAGTCGCTAAGACGTAAAGAAAAAATGCTACACATTTTTGTGCTTCGTGCCTTCACGCCTTTACGGCAACCGTTTTTCGCACCAAAGTGACGAAAAAAAATCTTATAGTGTTTATTAAAGAGCTTTAAATTCTTTTATGGGTGCTTCAGTCTGATAATTAAAAAATAAACCGAAAATTTAAATTGACACATTAGTTACAAGTTAGTGGTTTTTATTTTATCAAGGATTTCTTTTGCAAAACTAAACTCGGTTTCTTTATTGTCAATGCTGCTGATCTTTACAATAGTGATCACATTGCAAGTGCTATTCTCCGGAAGGAAAAAATGAAGGCTGCCATACCTGCTGCTGAACGAGAGGCAGTATTTAGGAAAAAAAGAACACCGGGAAATTTCTGTTTTATAATTGTTATGATCCAGCAAAAACGTTTTTAACGATAAAGCATTTTTATATCCCATCTTGCTGCTGCCGAGTATTTCATATCCATCAATATATTTTTTATCTTTCTCCTGTTTATCTGTGGCAACAGTAATATTGTTTATAGTGTATAAGATAGTTTTTTTGCAAGCCAAAAATATCCTGATATCATTCGAGTCTATCACTATTTTAGAGCTGTCGTTCCAGCCTTGTGCAAGAATGGTGCTTTTACCCTGTATAACATGATGCTGCATACTTAAAAGCAATACAGGCAGGCAGCAATAGAATAGTTTGCTCATAAAAATGATATTAATTATTGGCAACCCAATGAATAGGATCCTGCCTGCAGGTGCCATTTTCGCACTGGTTTCTTACGGCCAGGTCGCTGGTAGAATTTTCGGCATCACTGATCAGGCTATCCCATGTGATGGTACCAAAATATCCTTTGCTGAATTTCTTTTCCATGGCCAGGAAAAAACTGTAAGTAAAATAACCACCGATATCAGAATTGCAAAGTGCAGCCTCACCTTTTTTTGCTGCTGAAACAATGATGGAGGCTTTGGTGTTTAAGAAAAGCGAAGCGCAACTACTCCAGTTCCACCCGATAGTTGATTTTTGCGTTAAGGCAAAATTGATACCCAATGTTCGATTGATGCCTGCTTCTGAATTACAGCAATCAGATAATACTAAATTAAGCCTTGCGTTTTTTGCTTTTATCTTGTTATAGATGTCGGCAATATTGAGTGTGTAAGAATGAATATCGTCACCCCTTGTTCGCCTGAGATCTAGCTGCGGGTATTTATGATCGGGATCGTCGTTGTAACTAAAGCCATGGCCCGAATAAACAAACACCACCACATCATTTGATGAAGGTGCAATATTTGCTACCGCCTGCTCTACATTGTATTTTCCAAAATCTGTTCCGGTAATTTCTTTGTAAATAAAATTGAAACCCAAAAAATCGCATACATCACTAAATTCTGCTTCAGTCCTTTTCAGGTCTACTTCGCAACTTTTACCAATAGAAGGGTCTCTTGTATTGGCCACATTAATAAGGTACAAATTGATCTTTGCACTGTTGCTGGTTGTAGTAGAACTGTTGTTATTGTTTTTACTAAACAGGTTTACATAAAATGGTTCGGCAGTGCCAAAATAAAGATTGACATAAGAAGTGGTAAGATCAACGGCATTTAAAAGTTTTACCGAAATGATATTGCCTTGTTCGTAGGTATTATCTGTATTGGGCGAGGTAACGCCCCATGGTTTGAAATAAGTATCGCCGGGCTTTTTTTGAAACCAGATCAGGTCGGGGTTATAATTACTTTCTCCCAACACATGTACCGGGTTCTTTCCCTTAAATTCCAGCTGGTCATACTCATAAAGGCTGGCGTTGCTTTTAGAATAGATCTCATCAAACGACATGTCCACCACCATATCTTTTGCCTGGCTTTTATTGTAGTACCGCACCCGCATAAAACCGGTACCATCGCCATAACGTACCAAGAATGCAGTGTACGAAGGGCTGGTTTGATTTTTAGGAAATTCATATTTGATCTCGTACATGGTTAGCGAAAATGCAGTAGCGCTGAATAATAAACATACCATGAGAATAAGTGACCTGATGCTCATAGAAAAAGGTTTAGTAGAGTTTATAACTGGAAGTGTGCTATAAATGTAAAACAAAGAAAGTAAGAATGCAATACACCCATTGCAATGTTAACAATTTTTTGAAAGCCGTTTGCCAGTTTACTTTTTCTTCTTCGGGGCAATCACTTTTTTGGCTCTTTTTACAGGCGAAACAGATTTGGTGATAGTGCGGCCTTCCATAATTTGAGCAGGATCTTTTACTTTGGCCAGTGAATTAGCGTAGGCTTCCTTAAGTAATTTTTTAAGGTAGGTTTTGGGAAAATCTTTTGTATTGATCACCAACAAATAGCGGTATTGTTTGCCGTTGCCAATTAATTTTTTTTCGGGGTCTGCAATTTCGCTGCCCCAGTAAAACCCAAAATGGATGTTCTTGCTGGTTCTTCCTACGGCGATGGAACAAAAAGTATGTCCCACTTTGTCTGTTGGCGACCAGCCGAAGGCCAGTGCATTATAATTGTCGTAGATGAGTTCGTTGGCTTTGGGATACAAGTCCCATACAAATTCTCTCAACCACAACACTTTTTCAATGATTGTTTGATCAAAAGATTTTAAAAATTTAAGCAGGTCTTTGGTTTCGTCTTTGCTCATGTTGATGGGGTTTGATAATGATTGAATAACTACAAAGTTGAATCATTGCCCATGTATTTCATTAACGCCTGTACTTTTAAGTTTTGACATTCATTTTAGCCAGCACCGTTTACTCTTAAGGCGTAATATTTTTTTGTGGCCAGGTTGATCTTTACGTTAAAATAATAATTTCCCCCATCATTAACGAATACCACAGTTTTTCTCCAGTAACTATGGTCAATATCTTCCGATCGGAAGCAGTTTACCCAAACCTCTTTTTCGCCATTGGCATTGATGACAGGAATAAGCTGTCGCTTATATTTTTGCAAAGTAATAATATAATCTTCAAGCCTGGGGGCGAATTTAGGAAACCGCTCCTTATCGGTATTATAGTGTCTTGTTTCCTCTATATTATATGCTGCAATACAACTTTGCAACAAACTGTCAAGTTGAATAATTTCGGTTACTGATAAATCGGTTGCTTTACATTTTTTGTCTGATGTATAAGGGCACCAGTGACTGGTTTTTGGCAGTATAACATAATTAGCCGTATCGAATTTTGACTGCGTAAAGCTGCATACAGGCACCAGGAACAATGAAATTATAATGAGTAGTAGTTTCATTATTTATAGTACTGTTGTTTTTTTATTCCGGTGTTTGCCAAAATACATTCGGGTTATTGGTTCTGTACTTCACAAAAGTGGTTTTGTTAATGTTATTGGTGCTGGATGACATGTCTAAAGATTTCCTGAAATAATCCAATGGTACCAATTGCATATAACTGATGCTTTTACCGTCCTGCCTGGTTTCGGTATCATACTCGCTGCTTAAAGGGCATTCCAGTAAGTATAAATTTTTGGCCATGTAGCTAAATAAATAATACGCTTTATCCTGCGATACTTTATGGTTCCAGTTAGCTTCGGGGTTTAAGAGCACTGGTTTATTATTAATAATCCGTTCCCTTACTTCTTCAATGCCTAACAGGTCACCTTTTTCATTCATGATGTAGGCATCAAAAGTAGGATCTATCCACAACCATTTTTTTAATTGGGTGGAATATACCATATTGATCACATGGCAATCATTATCGATACCCAAACTATCCTTTGGCAAACAAGTAACAAACCTCGACTTGATGCCCATAGATAAATAACATTCATTTAAAACAGTGGCCAGGCCCCTGCAATTCAATCCGCGGTTTTCTTTTTTACAAACGGCGATCATATTCATGGCATTCATCACGGCAGGATTGCCATGGTTACCGTCATGCGGAACAAGGTTATGTATCCAATGTAAAAGGCTAAGTATTTTCGATACTTCGTTGCCCTGCCCGGCAATGGAATCTAAATTAAATGCTTTTCTTAATGCGGTAAGATTTGGATTGTCTGCAGACTGGTACGTAAATTTTGGCAAGGCCCTTTTTTCTGCAACATTATAGTGCGCTGCTTTTTTTAAAGTGCCTAAGGTATCGTACGAAAATATACCGGTTAACGCAGTGTCTTTATTGTTGAGCAAAATATTAAACAGGTAGTACGAATTGGGTTTTACCGCAATGGAGATTGAATCCTGGTCGGTATAAAAAGTTACTTTTTTTACATGTTTTGAAAAAGCGGTGGTATACACATCCGGCTTTGCATCGGGCGTAATGGTCCAGGCATTTTTTCTGTAGGCATTATCGTCTTTTATATCCACCGATTTTGATGTGGCCCTGATGAGGGGCAATTTTTCCTGCGCCTGAATTAATTGGGCAGTAAAAAGCAATACGGCTGCTACATAGAGGTGTTTGGTCATAACTTTTTTTTGTTTACGGGTTAAGTGCTTTTAAAGTTACAAAAGTTAAGAAAAACAGGAAATATTTTTAAGGGTGCCAATGCTTTAGGATTAGATTGGCGAGATGTGCTTGCGGCGACATAAGCCAATTCTTTGACGGCAGCTGTAATCATGTATGTCAATTTACTCCATAATTTCTATTTTACTAATGTCGCTAAACTTTATGGGCTTCACTTTGTCATTGAAGAAATGGGTTTTACTGCCAATGATGGCACTGTCTTTTATTAAAAGGGTATTGAAATAGAATGAGGTTTTAGAATGATCAGTTTTAGTAATCCTTACACCAGTTCGGTTTGTTACGGTCAGCTCTTTTTCTTTTCCATTTTTGTCAATGCATTTAACGGTTTTAAGGTCATTGCCCTTCACTGCCTCTTTGGCAAGAAGATAGCCTTTGCTTACCATATCGCCAGTTAACTGGTCGGATAGACTTGAAATTGAAATGAGGTAAGAAGCACAGCTTGTTAAAAAGGTCATGCTGATAAATGCAGCTACATAAGAAATCTGTTTCATTTTAGTTTTATTGTTGTTCTTCAGAATTTAGCGTTGTACTAAATGAGATAAAGTGGTAGGATTTATTTTGCCATACCCTGCTTTTTATGGAAGCCTACGCCGTTGGTTAAAAACCAGACGGAGGCGTAGATAGGAGGGAAGTACCTGCGGCGGCAGGGAACTATTACTTTTACCAAATTTTCCACCATGGTTTTTTGTTTTCTTTTTTTTCAACACCTGATGAATTATTATTACCCAGATTTATAATTTCGTCAAGATGTTCACTAACACTTAAATATTTATTCAAGCCATCAAAATTATTTTCTGCGGGGTCAAAAGCTTGTCCGGTTTGTGGATCATAAACAAAATAGCCTGCCGTTTCTCTGATAATTCTAATATAACTGTGTATGCCCTTAAATAATTCTTGCGCATTGGCACCGGTATGAAAATACGGAGTAGTAATAAAAATATGATTATCGTAAACAATTATAGTAACTATAAAATCACCGTCTGATGTATTTATTTCAATATGGTCAAACTTATTTTTTTCTTCTTCTATCGTTTTGAGGGAAAGCTTTGAAATGTCTCCATAATGAAAATCGAGTGCTTCAAGCCTGGGATCATGTTCTGTCAGCGCTTTTACAATTGAAAGTTTAATAAGAGCGTTAATTTCTTTTTCAGCCCATTTGTCCATATCCGCTCCGATAATAGCATCGGGTTCATCTTCATCTGGTATGCCAGTCTTAGATTTATAAAGGTAAATATCGTAACTCATGAAGTGTTTTTAAAATCGTGCAGATCCTCCCACAGGGGCCTGTGGAGAGCCCAACCAACCTGCCGTGAGGCAGGTAAAAATACAAAGGTTGAAGTTAACAAACTATAGCCAATAGAATTAAATCCACCGAAACCGCTGATGATAACGGTGTATTAAATGAGATGTTGAGCAAGGTCTTATTTTGCCATACCCTACACTCTATGGAAGTATACGCCGCTGGTTAAAAACCAAACGGCGGCGAAGACTGGTGCGAAGCAGTTTTACAAACCCAAACGCCAGGCATAACAAAGTTTACGGTAATTATGTCAATCATAACGGTAATTCTGTCAAACATGACGCTCGTTATAACAATGCGTACGGTAGTTTTACAAAACATAACGCCAGGTATAACAATATTTAAGGTAATTATGTCAATCATTACGGTAATTCTGTCAAGCATGACACTCGTTATAACAATGCATACGGCAGTTTTACAAAACATAACGCCAGTTTGCTAAATGAAGACAGGAGATTTACAAATAAAGACGTGAAGTATACAAAAGTTGACAGCAGTTTTACAAGTGTTGGTGGCAGAAAGTAAAAGAAGGCAGACAATTTATTAATTTTACCCTGGTCGGTGTATCACCAGCCAGTGGGAGCGTTAACAGGGAATTGTAATGGTAGTAGTGCATCCATTACCCGGGCTGCTTTTTATTTCGAGATTGCCATCAAAAGATTCTACGCGGTTGATGATATTGGAAATGCCAATACCATCTCTTTTACAATCTACTTCAAATCCTTTTCCATCATCGGCAACAATGATGGTAAGTGCATGATGTAATGCCTGTACAGATACACATAAGTTAGTTGCTGCTGCATACTTTAATGTGTTATTGATAAGTTCCTGCAGTATCCGGTAAATATTTAATTTCAGGTCGTCGCAAAGTAATTGCTGCGGTACGGCATACGTAAAATTGGTTTTAATATTTTCTTTGCAATAGGCTAACAGCCCCTTGGCTAATTCTTCCAGATCGATATTTTTGATCGGGCTAACCAAATTGCGGCATAGTGAACGGATCTCTTCAATGGAACTGTTCAATAGTTCAACAGGGTATTCGATCAATTTTTTTACTTCTTCATTTTTATGGCCCGCAGAAGTAAGGAACAATTTTGTACCTGCCAGTATCTGATTTACATTATCATGCAATTCCCGGCCTATGTAATTCCGCTCTTTTTCCTGCCCCTGCAGTATGGCCAGGGTTATTCTTTTTTGTTCTTCCATACTATTCTTTAACCTTGCTTCCTCCAGCAAGCGTAGTTCGGAGATATCAACATGCATTACTACCGCACCGGCATATTCTTTTTCCTGTAGCGGAGATACCACCATCCTGAACCACCTTTCTTTTTGTGGCGAATGACAGGGATACTCGTACACAAATTCCTTTACCTCGTTTGTAAGCACAGCCTTTAATCCATCAGCAACTTTTTTGCCATCAACCTGTTCATTACCTGAAGCGTTTGCTGCAACAGTAATATAATTGTTTCCAATACCATGATTGGCGCCTTGAAACTGATTCTCATCTGCAAACCTTCTCCAGGCATCATTTACATCAACTATTATTCCTTCATCATTCAGCAATGCGATGTTTGCCGGAAGGGTATTCAATATTACCGACATTCTTTGCGCTAATTCCTGCTTTTCTCTAAAGCTTTGCCTTAATTCTACTTCTGCTTTTATGCGTTCTGTTATATCTCTGGAAAAACAAGCGGTTCCAATTACGTTGCTGCCTTCGTAAATGGGATTAAAAGAAATTTCTGTCCAGAAATCGTGAGGTGTTTCACTATATTCAATTTCCTTAAAAGTTGCCCCTGTAAATGCACGCTCGTAATAAGTTTTAAAACGCCTGCTTTGTTCTTCAGGAAATGCTTCACCCAATATTTTAAATCCTGTTGTTGGTTTGTTGCCGGTTAGTGCCTCAATCATTTCATCAAAAGCCTGGTTAGAAGTGATGAGATTAAATTCCTTGTCGATGCTCCACATCATGTCGCCGGTATTGTTAATCAAAGCATTCAGATTGCTGCGGGCAAACTCTTTTTGCTGGGCGGCTATCTTTTCAATGGTTATATCACGGCCGGTAATGCAAACACCTTTTATAATATCATTATCTTTAACCGGGTTAAAGATAAAATTGATCCAGGTAATTTTACCTGCTGTGCTGTTATAGCAACGGTCGTACCGGATGGTTTCTCCATGCAGTACTTTTGAAAATACAGGTTTAAAAAAATCTATTCTTGGTGACTCAATGTAATCAAATATGCTGGCACCGATTTCTATTTTTTGGTCTGGGTTCAGTAAAATATTTTCCATTACCCTGTTGTTAAATACTTTTATTATGCCGTTTACATCCGTAAGGATAAACCCTTCGGCCGCATTATCAAAAATGGCTTTCAGGTTTTCTTCCGATTCAATTCTTTCCTGTTCTGCTTTTTTTCGTTGGGTGATATCCCGAAAATTTGCAACCACAGCTTCTACTGCTTTTATATGAAACAGGTTGGTAAGGGTTCCTTCCAGCCAGGTATAATTTCCCGAAGCATTTAAAAATCTTCCTGTAAATGAAATGGGTAAACCCGGATTGGCCAGCGTTTGCTGTCTTACCTGTGACAATGCATCCAGGTTATCCCGATGGCATATAGATGCTAGTTGTGCCAACGAAGTTTCGCCAATAATTTTTATTGCAGAAGGGCTACTGTAATAAGTATTAAATGCGGAGTCTGTTAAAGTAATACCTTCAGCACTGTTTTCTATAATCGAACGAAAACGTATTTCGCTTTCGGCTAATTTCTCTTCGCTTACAACCCGTTCTGTAATATCCCGAGAATTAAATAAAATGCCTTTTACATTTTCATCATGCAGCAGATTTATAATTACGCCCTCCATCCACAAGTAATGCCCGCTTTTGTGCTTGTTGCGGAATTTGCCATATACTGGCCTGCCCGGATTAAGTTTTACATCCATTAACACTGCCATGGCACGTTCAATATCGTCTGGATGGATATTTTTAGCAGCGCTGTAACCATTGATTTCTTCATCCTGCCAGCCTGTAATCCTGGCAGAAGAAGGGCTTCGGTAAACTACCGTGAAAGTATCATCCAGCAGTATAATAAGATCATTGTTATTTTCAATAAATGCACGAAAACGTTTTTCACTGGCCATTAATTTTTCTTCAGCTTCAATTCGTTCGGTTACATTACGGAAGTTAAATACAATTGCCTTTACATAATTATCCTGTAATAAATTGGTGAATGTACCTTCCAACCATAAGTAATGCCCCTGTTTATGAAGCATACGAAATTTGGCATGCACTGTTTTGTTTGGGTTGGCCATTACTTCTTTCACAATATCGGCCGCCAGATCTTTGTCATCGGTATGTATATTTTTTGTTGCATCCACGCCAAGCATGTCTTCATTGGTCCAGCCTATAAGCCTTGCCGCCGCCGGGCTGCGGTATAAGAGGTTAAAAGAGCTGTCCATTAACGAAATAATATCATTGCTGTTTTCAATTAATGCACGAAAAAGATTTTCGCTAGATTCTAATTTTTCTTCTGCTTCTATACGGGCCGATATATCGCGGAAATTAAATACAATTGCTTTTACGAATTTATCCTCCAGTAAATTAATTACAACGCCTTCCACCCATAAATAATGCCCTTTCTTATGTTGGTTACGGAATTTACAATTAATAGGTTTACCAGGGTTAGCCATTAATTCGTTTACTATTGCTGCTGTAGTTTCCCTGTCATCAGGATGTATATTTTGTGTGCCGTCTAAACCTGTCATGTCATCATTCGTCCATCCTGTGATACGTGTTGCAGAGGGGCTGCGGTAAAAAACTTTAAACGAGGCATCCATAAGTACAATAATATCATTGTTGTTTTCAATTAATGCACGAAAAAGTTTTTCGCTGGCTATTAATTTTTCTTCTGCTTTTTTTTGTTCCGTAATATCATTGGCTAAAATAAGCTGTGCTGGTACGCCTTCAAAAAAAATATCGTGCGCAATAATCTCCACCTTTATAATGGTGCCGTCCTTTTTTTTATGGTTCCAGATTCCTTTCCTGTAGTTGAGTGCAGTTATTTTTGCAGAATGGTCCAATTGTAGAAATCGGTTTTTATCAGTATCCGGCCTTATATCCAGGGCACACATAGAAAGAAATTCTTCACGGCTGTAGCCATATTGCAGTACGGTCATCTCATTCACATCCAGAAATTTAAAAGTTTCCAGTTCCATTACCCACATCGGCATTGGATTATTTTCAAAAAGATTACGGTATTGTATTTCGCTTCTTTTAATAGCTTCAGTACGCTCAGTAACTTTATACTCCAGTTCTTTATTTAAATTACTTAAAGCCTCTTCTGCTTTTTTACGGTCGGTAATATCTCTTACCAATATAAGATTACCTGATACGTTGCCTTCAGCATCTTTAAGTTTTGATGCCGTAGCTATTACATTTACCGGGTTGCCGCATTTGGTATGATAAATCAGTTCTCCCTGCCAGATACCTTTTTCAGCAATTGTTGCAAGTACTTGTTCCCTGGGCTGGTACAGGTAGATGGTTTTAAAAATCTCCACAGTTGTTTTTCCTATCACCTCATCACTTTTCCATCCAAACAATTTTTCTGCGGCGTCATTCCAGCGGGTAATGCAAAAATTATTGTTGGAAGCAATTACCGGATCCTGGATATTGTTGGTGATGCTTGCTAAAAAGCGAATGCGCTCTTCATCCTTTCTTTTTTCCGTGAAGTCTTTGGTAACTTTGGCATATCCATAATGGTTGCCATTAGCATCAACAAGTGCTGTAAAAACAATATTGGCATAAAATACCGAGCCATCTTTTCGTTTCCGCCAACCTTCCGTTTCATAATGCCCTTTTTCTAAAGTGGTTTGTAAATTTATTTGCGGGATGTTATTGGCGATATCTGCTTCGGTATAAAAAACAGTCATGGGCTTACCCATAATTTCTGCTGCAGTATATCCTTTAATATATTCTGCACCACTGTTCCAACTGGCAATACAGCCGTTTTTATCTAAAATAAAAATGGCATAGTCTTTTACGCTGTTAACCAGTAATTGAAAATCGCGTTTATTCTTCTTCAGTTGGTTGGCGGCCTGCCTGGTAGCAGTTACATCCTGTACCTTGTGAATAATGTAGCAGACCTCATGCCGCTCATTAAAAACCGGGGTATTCAGCGGGCTCCAGTATCGTTCTTCAAATTTACCATCAGGGCGGCGGATATCATATTTCTGGTCTGCCATGGCATGGGGCTGCTTGTGTTGCAATACATAATTCAAAGAAGCCCTTAAATTAGAAACGCCATCAGCTTTATGGTCATCAGGATTATCGGGAAAGGCCTCAAATATATAGCGCCCAATGATACATTCTCTTGTGGTTAATGAGGCTTCTATATACTGATCGCTTACTGCGGCAATAGTAAAATCGGGAGTTAAAATAAGGAAGAGGCCAGGTAGCTGCTCAAATAAAATTTTAAAATTATCTGCTGGTATTGACAACATGCCGCTTGTTTAATATCGTGTTATGGTAGTATCAATTGTACACATTCAATCCTGTGAAAATCGATCTATCCCGAAACTATATCATATTTGTCCATACGGTTGTAGTATAAACTCTATATAAGCGATAGTAAAAGAAAGCGTCATATTGTAATAGCTGGCACTACGCCGTAATATTATTGTAGCAGCATTAACGCAGCCATGGTGGTTATACCTTCGAGAAAATTACCGATGCGGATATTTTCATTTTCTGCATGCTGGTTATTATCATGATTGGCAATGGGGATGGTAATGGTTTTTGTAGCCAGGTTTTGTTCAAATAAAAATAAGGGCAGGCTGCCACCCATGGTGGGTTGTAATACTACCTGCTCTGTAGTTGTATTTTTAACTATAGCGATCACTTTTTTTATAATGGGCAGGTCCATTGCTGTACGTTGTGCATTATAACCATCCAGGCCGGGAATTACTTTAATGAGCTTTGCATATTTTTTTCTTTCTTCATCAGTGGGTTCATGGTCGGTAACATAATAACCCTGCGCTTTAATATGATCGATCAGTTTTTGTTGTTGCTTTTTCCAGTCATTACCCAACACCAATCTTAAATCTATTACAGCCGTTGCAAAAGTGGGTATCTGGTTAGAGGCCTGTTTACCCACATTACCACTTTGCATGCCATTGATGTTTAACGAGGGCAGGTTGATGGCCTGGTTTAATGAAGT
>Ga0302164_10000388_pt1 | contig 15253 bp, 10 predicted proteins | sample I_Fen_E3_1_FD_193500 | JGI IMG/M metagenome (GOLD analysis project Ga0302164, IMG submission 193500) | Peat permafrost microbial communities from Stordalen Mire near Abisko, Sweden - I_Fen_E3_1 | ecosystem: Environmental > Terrestrial > Soil > Wetlands > Permafrost | place: Sweden: Abisko...
ATTTTCCTCGGGGGTATGCTTATCCTATTTGTATACGTATCAGCCTTAGCTCCAAATGAACCTTTAAACTCACCCTCCCCGCAGACTTTGTTAACTTTAATTTTTATAGGAGTTTTTTTAACGTTATCTTTTATACTCCCCTCCCATCTCGGAAGAAACGACAACCTAAATATACCCTCCCCCTTTTCGTGAATAATATCCGAAACACTTTTAATTTTCTTTGCTTTCATTATTATTTTCTTATTCTTTGTTTTAGTGGCCATTGTTAAAATCACAAAATTCTGAACGGGGCCCCTTCGCCCAATTAATTAACTATCAACCAATAAATGTCTTCTTCAATTAACCCAATAAAATCTCACCCTCTTTTAGCAGCTGTAAATATTAGTCTTATCACACTTCCTTGCCCAAGTAATATTAACTCAATATGAAACTTTGGATCTTTATTAGGACTATGCCTAGGAATCCAAATTGCCACCGGCTTATTTTTAGCTATACATTACATTAGGGCAGCTGAAATAGCTTTCAGAAGAATTATCCATATCTGCTATGATGTCAATTACGGATGACTTCTACGAACACTCCACGCCAATGGGGCTACACTTTTTTTTGTTTGCTTATATCTTCACACAGGCCGAGGACTTTATTTTGGATCTTATCGATTCGCCCCTACTTGAAACATTGGAGTAATAATCATGCTAGCCATTATAGCAACTGCTTTTTTAGGGTATGTTCTCCCTTGGGGTCAAATATCTTTCTGGGGGGCAACAGTCATTACTAATCTCCTTTCTGCGATTCCATACTGCGGAACAATAGTAGTTGAGTGATTATGAGGAGGATTTGCCGTGGGGGGCCCCACCCTTTCCCGATTCTTTGCCCTTCATTTTCTTTTACCTTTTGTGGTTGCAGCCTTAGTTATAGTTCACATTATTTTTCTTCATGAAACAGGGGCAAGAAATCCCCTTGGCCTGAATAGTAATTTTGACAAAATCATATTCCATCCCTACTTTTCGATTAAAGACATTGCAGGGTTTCTGATCGCAACTTATTTACTTGTTATTCTATGCCTAATTTTTCCCTACTATTTTGGTGACCCAGATAACTTTGTACCTGCTAACCCAATGGCTACCCCCGCGCACATTAAACCAGAATGATATTTTCTATTTGCCTACGCCATTCTTCGCTCCATTCCTAATAAATTAGGGGGCGTTATTGCTCTAGTAGCTTCAATCATCATCTTATGGATTCTTCCATTAATCTGTAAATATAATTTTCGCTCAAATGCCTTTTATCCTTTCAGCAAAATTCTTTTTTGAGTGTTTGTTACTTTTTTTATTCTTCTTACATGGATCGGAGCTTGCCCGGTCGAAATCCCCTTTATTATAATTGGACAAGTACTAACAGTACTTTATTTTTCATATTTTATCATCCTTCCTGTTTCCAGAATAAAATGAGATAAGATCAATTAAAAGCCCTTTAGCTTAAACAAAGCCTATGTTTTGAAAACATATGATAAATAATTATTTAAAGGCTTTTCTTAAAATTTTACTAAAACCCAATTAGAAGACTTCTAACGAAAAGCATTGCAAAAAGAACGCTAGGCAAGAGAAGTTTTCAGGCTAAATACATAAGTTTATCATACCGAAAACGAGGTAAAGTGCCCCGTAAGAGAATGATAATATATATAATTAAACCCAATTTTAAATAAAAAATAAAACTTTCCACCCCCCTTCCAAGCAATAGTACGGCAAATAAACCCCTTATAAATAAAATTCTTCTGTACTCTGCCATAAAAAGAATCGCAAAGCCCCCTGACGAGTACTCAACATTAAACCCAGAAACCAATTCAGATTCACCCTCAGCAAAGTCAAACGGAGTACGATTAATTTCAGCCAAACTTCTTACTATCCAACCTACCCCTGCAGGTAAAATCAATAAAAAAAATCATGAGTACTGCTGATAAAGACTAAAATCTTTTAGATTATAATGAAGACTAAAATACACAAACACTATAAGAATCAAAGCTAATCTAACTTCATACGAAATAGTCTGGGCCACAAACCGCAAAGCCCCAATCAAAGCATACTTAGAATTAGAAGATCAACCCACCCCCAATAATCTGTACACCCTTAAAGCAATACAGCACATAAAAAATAAAATTGAATACTCAAAAGCAAAAGTAAACCCAACAAAAGGAAAGACTGCTCAACAAGATAAAGCTAACAGCATATTCATAGAGGGAGAAAGATAGTAAACATAATAATTAGAGTGGACCAAATTAATTTGCTCCTTAATAAATAATTTAACTGCATCTGCCATTGGCTGAAGAAGGCCTCAAAATCCTACTACATTGGGGCCTTTACGCAAATGGACATACCCTAAAATTTTTCGCTCAAATAACGTGATAAAAGCTACCCCAACTAAAACAACCACTACCATTAAAAAATAAATAATAAAGCTAAAAATATATTCTATTATTGAATGTAAATCCTTTACATAAATAGATTCTAAATCTAGCGCATTTATCTGCCAATTCAACTAAAACAAAATAAGGTCCTTTCGTACTATTATTTTTTAATTTTCTCAAAGATAGAAACTGACCTGGCTTACGCCGGTCTGAACTCAAATCATGTAAAATTTTAAAAGTCGAACAGACTCACTTCTATTATTTATGCTTAACAGAGGTATTTTAATTCAACATCGAGGTCGCAAACACTTTTATCCATTTGTCCTGTCCAAAAGTATTACGCTGTTATCCCTGGGGTAATTTGCTCTTTCTCCCTTATGCAGGGTCAATAAAACCATCATTAAAATAAGTTAACTTAATTGTCGTCCCAACCAAATTTAAATAAAAAATAAAATATTATTAAATTTATTTTTTAATAAATAAAAATCCACAGGGTCTTCTCGTCCCTTGAGCCTGTCTATAAGTTTTTATACAGACCTTAAATTCAAATTTTTCTCTTAAAACAGCTATTTTCCATAAAACCTTTCATTCCAGCCCCCAATTAAAAGGCAAATTATTATGCTACCTTAGCACAGTCATTATACTGCGGCCATTTAAATTTTCATTGAGCAGGCCTTATCTTTAAACTAACCTAAAGAAAATGTTTTTGTTAAACAATTAAAAAATATATTGCCAAGTTGTTAAAAAAAATTTTTATAATTTATAATTCCCTTAAAAATTTTACTTATAATTACATTATTAAAAAGATTTTTTTTAATTTTCTCTTAAAAGGTTAAAAAAATTATCCTTTAAAATTATTTATCAGCTTAATTAATTTTTTAAAAACTTTAGATTCCCAATTTAAAGACCACAATAAAAATAATTTAACTTTAATTACAATTTTCGAGCTCGTCCCCGAAAAATTTTATATTTTAATATCTTATTTAAAATAAATAACCCTCAAAAAAATATCCTAATAAACGACAACTTTTCATTTCAAAAAAAATTTTTAAGAAATTATTCAACATAACCCTAAAAAAATTTTTAAATTTTATTATTTTGTTACAAAAGAAACCCTAAAAATTGTAAAACCCTGATACAAAAGGTAAAATCTTTTAATTATCTTTAAAAATTTCTTTCATAAAATATGTTTCGTTCAACACTACTAACCCAATTCTATTTCTAAATTTAATTTTAATATAATATTTAAATATCTTCAAGGTAATTAAATAAATACTTCTTTGTTGTAAGCAAAATGTTCTTAATAAACTATACCTAGATCTAAGGAACTTTTCCAACTCCCTTACTTTGTTACGACTTATTCCAACACTAAAGGAAGTGACGGGCGATATGTGCATTTTTTAGTTTATTATTCAAATAATCATTCTGATATTAACTTACTATTAAATCCACCTCACCATCTTTACTCAACTAATGATACCGTTTTAAATTTTTAATTGTAATTCATCTCCCCTTTAGCATAAACTACATCTTGACTTGAATTTAACTCTTTCTTATTAAGAATCTATTTATGAATATCCTCTTAAAACAGCGATATATAAACTTTTAGCTAAAGCCACCTAATCGGGTACTATCATTCACGGGACAAATTCCTCTAACACAAACAAAAAACCGCCAAAAGCAGTAAATTTTTATTTTTAATATTTTAAACTATCCAAATATAACAGGGTATCTAATCCTGGTTTAAATTTTGAATTTATAATAACTTCATTTTAACATTTCACCGACAATATTCCATTAATGCATCAAAATAATTTCAGTCGGCCCACTCGTGTAACCGCAGGTGCTGGCACGCTATTACCTGGACCTTGAATAACTAGCTATTTCCTGCATAGCAGAGAAATAATTTTTCTAAATACTTAATCTCTCTCTAAAAAATTAATTTTTTTATTACTAAAATTAGTATTTTAGGCTGCTAAGTACCAAAATCTTAAGAAAAACTTCAAACTTTTACTAAATTATAATTTACTCCTAAATTTTCAGAATCTTTACTTCATCTAATAAATCATATCTAATTAAGAGTAAAATGGTAAGAAGTCTAAAACTCTTTCTTCTCCTAGAACAACTAATGTCTCTTCCCCCGCATTATAAAAATCTTTACTAGGATATTTTTTTTTCTAATAAGCTAAAATAAATTGGTACAATTATTAACTTTTGTCTGCTATTAATACAAAATTGCTTAAAATTAAACAAAATTTCAAAAAATCTTAAAAAATTTTAGCTTAAGCATTAAACAGTATTAGTAAATGACCGTAAACCTTAATTATCAATTTTTTAAGCTTTCATAAAAATTTCAAAAAAATCACTTTTTACCATTTTTGTGAATTTTTAATTGATATTAAATGATTTATATTATATATATACTTAATTATTAGTAATAATAAGGTATTACCATTATATTTACAAACATATATAATGTATCTAAACTATATTAGAGTTTAAATGTTTAAAGATCATATTTTATATATTATTTATAGTTCAACATTTATATATTTATATATGTATAATATTATTATAAGAATTTTTCTTTCTCTTTGCAGAAACATATTTGACACTTGTGATGTGAAATATTTTCTTAATTTCATTAGCTTTATTAACTTAATATAAAATATATCTTAATGTTATATATTACATTATAATTATATTAAATTTAAAATACGTATGCAGGAAGATCCTCAATTTCACGATTTTTCGGAAAAAAAAAAATTTTTTTTATAAGCCATTTTCTTCACACAGCCATTTATTACCCTGTACCATTTTCTTTTAAAAACACAGTAAAGAAGAAAAAGTGTCGTGCCTGAAAAAGGACCTTTTTGATAGAAAGGAACATGCAAAATCTGCCTTCATTAGCCCTACCTTTCTATGCTTAATAATTAGAATTATCTCTTTGAACATCAAAAATTCACGTGCTAAACACCAAAACATACTAAAAGTAAGCTAAACAAGCTTTTGGGCTCATATCCCAAGTATGGAAATATTCCCTTTTTGAATACTAATTCTTCCTTGAAAAGCAATTTTCCTTAGTCTTTTAATCATAGGACCAATTTTCTCTATTTCTGCTTCATCATGATTCATGGTGTGAGTAGGCCTTGAAATAAATATGCTTGCAGTTTTAGCTTTGCTAATAAATTTCTCTTCCCCCCGGGAGAAAGAAGCAACTTTAAAATATTTTCTCATTCAAGCATTAGCCTCTTCAATTCTTCTGTCCACCGTCTTACTTGCCGCCGCCTTACAGCAAAGTCTTTCTAATTCTTCAGTCACTTCTTTTTTAATTTTTTTTAGGCTACTAATAAAAATAGGAGCCGCCCCCTTTCACTTATGGCTACCTCAGGTAATCGAGGGGCTTTCTTGAAGAAATTCTTTTATTATTTTAGCTTGGCAAAAAGTAGGTCCCTCAGCCCTCCTATTAAATTGTTTTGAAATTAAAGAAAATTTAATAAATTCTTTACTTTGGGCAGCAGCATTTTCATCAATCTTAGGCGCAATCGGAGGATTAGCCCAAACTTCTGTACGAAAAATTTTATCTTTTTCTTCCATTAATCACCTAGGCTGAGCCTTGGCTAGATTGAGACTTAGGCTAAGCCTATGAATAATTTATTTTTCTCTTTACTGCCTCCTACTTCTAGGGGTAGTTCTGCTGACAAAGACTTTTAACATCACAACTTTAACCTCTGCTTCCCTATTCCCCTCAAAGTGATCTAAAATCGCATTTTATATTTCCATATTTTCATTCGGAGGCCTACCTCCCTTTATGGGGTTTATCCCGAAATGAATTGTGATCAGAAAGTTGGTTTACTTATCGCCTTCTTTCACTACCCTTTTAATCATAAGCTCTCTTCCCCCTCTCTTCTTTTACCTTAATTTAACTTCACTGGCCATATTCAACAAAACAAAAACATTCTTCCCCCAAAACATCAGAACAAAAATTCCTATGTTAGTGATCACAACAAACATTGCTTTAACCCCCTTCATTAGGCTAACTTTGATATGGTAAAGCCTTAAGTTAAAAAAACTATCATCCTTCAAAGTTGGCAATAAATACCATTTTTAGGCTTTAGCTAAAAGCATCTTTAAACTTGCAATTTAATATTTTCATAAACTATAAAACCCTATCTTGACAAAAGAATCACTCATTCATAAGCAAATTTACAGTTTGCCGCTTAAATTCAGCCATTTTGCCGCAACGCTGACTTTTTTCAACAAATCATAAAGACATTGGGACTCTCTACTTAATCTTTGGGGCATGAGCTGCTATAGTAGGAACAGCTTTAAGTGTTATTATTCGAACAGAACTAGGACAACCAGGGTCCTTAATTGGCAACGATCAAATTTACAATACCATTGTTACAGCCCACGCTTTTATCATAATTTTTTTTATGGTGATACCTATTTTAATTGGGGGATTCGGTAATTGATTAGTACCTTTAATGCTGGGGGCTCCAGATATGGCCTTTCCTCGAATAAATAACATAAGATTTTGATTGCTTCCCCCTTCTTTAATACTCCTAACTTTAGGAATATTAACAGAAAGGGGAGCAGGCACCGGATGAACAGTTTACCCTCCCCTTTCTAGGAATATTGCCCATTCTGGGGCAAGAGTAGACCTTTCAATCTTCTCCTTACACTTAGCTGGTGCCTCATCAATCCTCGGGGCAATTAATTTCATTACTACAATTATCAACATACGAGCCTCAAGAATAACTTTAGACCGAATCCCCCTTTTTGTATGATCAGTAGGCATCACTGCTCTTCTTCTGCTTCTCTCTCTGCCAGTTTTAGCGGGGGCCATTACTATATTATTAACAGACCGTAATTTAAATACATCATTTTTTGATCCCGCTGGCGGGGGAGACCCCATCCTTTATCAGCATCTATTCTGATTTTTTGGGCACCCTGAAGTTTATATCTTAATTCTTCCTGGCTTTGGCATAATTTCGCACATTACCACACATCAAAGAGGTAAGCCACAAACATTTGGAGCCCTAGGAATAATTTATGCCATGCTTGCAATTGGTCTTTTAGGGTTTGTCGTCTGAGCCCACCATATATTTACTGTAGGGATGGATGTGGATACACGAGCCTACTTCACAGCTGCAACAATAATTATTGCTGTGCCCACAGGAATTAAAATTTTTAGGTGATTAGGTACCCTTTATGGTGCTCAACTATACCCCAACCCATCCTTACTTTGATCTTTAGGTTTCATTTTCCTATTCACAGTCGGAGGATTAACGGGGGTCATACTAGCTAATTCTTCTATCGACACAATTCTACATGATACTTACTACGTAGTAGCTCACTTTCACTATGTTCTTTCAATGGGGGCTGTTTTTGCTATTATAGCAGGATTTGTCCATTGGTATCCCCTATTCTCAGGCCTAACTATGAATCCTAAATGATTAAAAATTCAATTTTTTACAATATTTCTAGGTGTTAATATAACATTTTTCCCTCAACATTTTTTGGGGCTTAACGGAATACCCCGCCGATATTCTGACTACCCGGATGCATACACAACTTGAAACGCAGTTTCTTCTATCGGCTCATTAATTTCATTAGCTGCCGTTCTGTTCTTTTTATTTATTCTTTGAGAAAGAATAATTTCAAGTCGCCCGGCTTTATTCACCTCTAGTCTAAGATCATCCATCGAATGAAGACATACCCTGCCCCCAGAAGATCACACCTACAGAGAACTGCCCTTAATTAATCACTTTTAATGTGGCAGAACAAATGCGATAGACTTAAAATCTATAAATAGGGAATCCCTCTTTAAAAATTCCGCACTGAAGAAGATTAACCTTACAAAACGCAGCATCCCCCATAATAGAGCAACTAATTTTTTTCCATGATCATACAATACTAATTTTAATCATAATCACAGCTTTTATTTCCTACCTATTAATAACCCTAATATTAAACAGTCTAACTAACTTAAAATTATTCGAGGGACAAACAATTGAAATTATTTGAACGGCAGTCCCAGCTATCATTCTTATTTTTATTGCTCTTCCTTCTTTACGGGCCTTATATTTACTAGACGAAGTAAAATCCCCAGCTATAACTATTAAAACCATCGGGCATCAATGATACTGATCTTACGAGTACCCCGATTTCCCTAATCTTGAATTCGACTCTTACATAGTACCTAGAAGGATAGCTGAGCAATCAGACCTCCGACTTTTGGAGGTAGACAATCGAACAGTTATCCCCTTCAATACTCAAATTCGTCTCCTAGTATCTGCAGCTGATGTTATTCACTCCTGAACGATCCCCTCCCTTGGAATTAAAGTTGATGCTCTCCCTGGCCGCCTAAATCAACTAAGAATTTTCTCCTTGCGCCCGGGACTATTTTATGGCCAATGCTCAGAAATCTGCGGATCAAACCATAGATTTATACCAATTGTTCTGGAGGCAATTAACCCAAAAGATTTTATTAAATGAATTCTTCAAGCTTAAAAGTTTAGTTAAAAAATAACCTAGGCTTGTCAAGTCTAAATTATCCCCCTGGATATCTTTTAATCCCGCAAATACACCCCCTATTATGAGCACTTCTTTTTTCATTCGCCTTAATTTGCTTAATATTTACAATTTCCATTATTTTTTTCTCTTTAACTAAACCAAACAATTTATCAGAAGAATTTTCAGAGAAACCACAAATTAAAAATTTAATTTGAAAATGATAAATAATCTTTTTTCAATTTTTGATCCAACATCATCTTTTCCCGTTCCCTTAAATTGGCTCAGCTTAAGTTTAACCTTATTTTTGATTTTCCCTTCTTACTGAATTTTGAGATCTCCCTTTATAGTATTTCTGAATCAAGTTACAAAAACTTTGATCGCAGAATTCTCGGTCCTTTTAAAAAATAATAAAATTAGAATCTTAATATTCATTTCATTATTTTTTATAATTTCACACACTAATATTTTAGGGCTATTAGCTTATTCCTTTACATCTACAAGACATCTGGTAATCACTCTTTCCCTAGCCCTTCCTTTTTGGCTGGGATTTGTAATCTTTTCTATTATTAATAATACTTTAAATTTTCTAGCTCACCTGGTCCCCCTGGGGACTCCTGGAATACTTATACCTTTCATGGTAATCATTGAAATTATCAGAAACATTATTCGACCTATCACCCTGTCTGTTCGATTAGCAGCTAACATAATTGCCGGCCATCTCCTTTTAACTTTGTTAAGAGAATTATTACCAAGAAGAACTATTCTTATCTTTGGATCAGCTTTCGCAGCCCAAACTCTACTAATAGTTTTAGAGGCAGCAGTAGCAGTAATTCAAGCTTATGTATTCTCAATCTTAATAACACTTTACGCTTCAGAAGCATAATTAATGTCATTAATTTATTTTCATCCTTACCACATAGTTGATCAAAGTCCTTGACCTCTTGCAAGAGCCTTCGCTGCTCTTTTAACTACTTCCGGGGTTACCTATTGATTTAAAGGAAACTCTTCACCATTAATATACATCGGGCTATTAGCTCTTGTGTTGACATCCGCACAATGATGACGGGACATCTCCCGAGAGGCGACCCTACAGGGACATCACCCAATTCAAGTAGAAACTAATATACGATTAGGAATAATTCTTTTTATTGCATCCGAAGTTTTATTTTTTGTCTCATTCTTCTGAGCCTTCTTCCATTCAAGATTAGCCCCCACAGTGGAAATTGGAATAACATGACCCCCAAAAAACATTGCCCCCTTTAATCCTTTCCAAATCCCCCTACTTAATACTATAATCTTACTCTCTTCTGGAATTTCTGTTACATGAGCTCATCACAGACTAATAGAAAATAATCACACACAAACAATAAAAGGATTAGCAGTAACAATTATTCTGGGACTTTACTTCTCAGCACTTCAAGCTTTTGAGTACATCGAAGCACCATTCACTTTTGCAGACTCAGTATATGGATCAACTTTCTATATTGCAACAGGATTCCACGGCCTACACGTAATTGTTGGTACAAGATTTTTAATTGTTTGTATTTACCGACTTTCAAAATTCCAATTCTCATATAAACATCATTTCGGATTTGAAGCTGCAGCATGATATTGACATTTTGTGGACGTGGTTTGATTATTTTTATTCATTACTATTTACTGATGAGGATCATTCTTTTCTAGTATAAAAATTATCCCTCACTTCCAATGAGAAAATCTGCAAGCCAGGAAAAGAAATATTAATAGTATCGACACTCCTAGCTATCATTTTTTTATTGGCGCTATCAATTATTATAACCGCTACAGTCTTAGGAAAAAAGACCAGGCTCGACCGAGAAAAAACATCCCCCTTCGAGTGCGGATTCTCACCATTCTCTACCTCCCGAATCCCATTCTCCCTACGGTTTTTTATAATCGCAATCATTTTCCTAGTATTTGATGTCGAAATTACAATTCTCCTTCCCTTACCCATTCTTCCTATAAGAATTTCCGCTTATAACTGAATCATTGTTTCAATTATTTTTATCATAACGTTAATCATTGGCCTATTTCACGAATGAAATAACGGAGCACTAGAATGAGCAGCATAAAACTATAGTTAAGTATAACATTTGGGTTGCATTCAAAAAGTGCCTTAAGGCTAGTTTTACAAGCTAAGAATCCAAAATATAGGAGAAAGACTTTTAATCTTTTATTTGGTTTATAACCCTTAACTGCCTGTCTTCAAGCAATCTGCATCTAGTTTCGACCTAGAAGAAGGTGTGTAAATCACCGTAGATTTAACTAAATCCAAACTAGAGGAAAGCCTCTGTTAAAGGCTTCAATGAAGAATATTCTAGTTGAGATGAAATAGTGGGCTTCTAACTCGCACCTCAGCATTTATATGTTGTCATCTCTTTCCTTGTGGTGTATAAAACACCTTACAATTTCACTGTAAAGAAAAGATTGGCTTCTAGGAATGTCCCCAAATAAAAATTTTCTTAACAGCTTCAATGTTATGCTTTACATAAGCTATAAGGACAAAGAATACACCACCCCCATAGCAAGGTTAAAGAAAGAGCTGTAAAAAGATAATATTTGTAAGTTCAATGAAAACTTGTGTCCCTAATTCCCCCGGCACTGAAAAGCTCTAAACTGACACCTTTGGGGCCCAACTTTTCCCTTCATCCTGCGTCTCACCACTTCCAAATTTGCCCTCTAAAATTTAACCCGAAAAACAAAGGAAATTTAGTAGAGAGAGCGACAAGAAATCATATTAAGCTAGAATAAAACCCCGCAAACCCTAAGGAAGGTAAATTAATCAAAAGGCCAGATATTAAGCCCAGGGAGAGCATAAGCAAAAGACTTGCTTTTACTGAAAAAAATAAATTATCATACCTTAAGTCTAATAAGAATCATCTTATAAAACTTCCCCCAAAAATGGCACCCAGAGTAAGGACACTAATGGGCCATATCATCGCATAGCTATCTCTCACCCTTGCCATATTCAATGAGTAATCCTCCCCAACAATAAATTTTACAAGGCGGATTCTGTATATTATAGTTAGAAAAATAGATAATATTAAAAATAGTAAAAAAACAAACCCTAAACCATGCCTAAAACTTTCCTCAATAATTTTATCCTTTGAATAAAAGGCTGAAAGAAAAGGAACACCCCCCAAGGCAAACGAACACACCGCCATTCTTATTCTTGTTCAAGGCATATACCGCCCTACAACCCTGAGATCTCGAATATCCTGTCTCCCGCCGTATAAATGAATAACTCTGCCAGCGCATAAAAAAAGACAAGCCTTGAACAGAGCATGAGTTAAAAGATGGAAAAAGGCCAAGACCCTAAATCCAGCAGCTAATGATATTATTATTAAACCTAGTTGCCTGAGAGTAGACAAAGCAATAATCTTTTTTAAATCTGTTTCGTAAAGAGCCCCTAAACTTGATATAATCATAGTTAAAGAGCTTAAAAAAAATAAAAGCTGCCCAGCTCAAACAAATGTCACAGCAGGGTAAAATCGAATTAATAAATAAACACCGGCCGTCACTAAAGTTGAAGAGTGGACTAGAGCAGATACAGGAGTGGGGGCAGCTATGGCAGCAGGCAGTCACGCAGAAAACGGAATTTGAGCCCTTTTGGTTATAGCAGCCAGTACAACAAACACTGCAACAACAAAAAGTTCCTCCCTGGGAATTTTGTAAAAAATAAAATTTAAATCACCTTGGGAAAGTATCCACCCCATAGCAATCAAAATAGCCCCGTCCCCAATTCGGTTACTTAAACATGTGATTATGCCAGCCCTATAAGATTTAAAATTTGAATAATAAATTACTAGAAGGAAAGACACCAGGCCAAGCCCGTCTCACCCTAAAATTAAACTAAGAAAGTTGGGCCTAATAATTAAAAATATCATTGAAATAACAAACAAGAAAACTACAAAAGCAAAAGAATTTTTTAAAGTCTCTCCTAGTATATACTCTTCCCTATAAAATATCACGCAAGAAGAAATTAAAAAAACAACAACCAAGAATCTCAATCTTATTCAATCTAGAATTACACTATAAGTAAAAAATTGGCCATTAAACTGAAATAATTCTCAATCTAGCAATAAAAAATAACCCTTAAATAATAGAAAGACCAGTAAAGAAAACGAAAACAACCTTATAGAGGCTAAAATTACCCCTAAAATATAATATAATCTACGATTAAATAAAATTGCCCAAAGCCCTTAGGCTTCTGGAGATCCACAAACTCCTATTTTATATAAACTATTTGTGCAAAACAATCAAAAGCATAAGACTATTAACCCGACTACTAATCTATGCATAAAAACAACAAAATATTCCCGTAAATAAATATGGCAAGAACTTAATAACCTATTAGTAACCTTACCGTGCTGCCTAAAAGAGTATAAATAAAATCCATACGCCATACTTATAAAATTTATCAAAATAAGAAAAATAAAAGTTATCCTTCTTCACTTTAAAAGACTTACAGTGAGCAGAATTTCCCCTAATAAATTAATAGACGGAGGGGCCCTAAAATTAAAAATCCTTAGGGTGAACCAAAAAATAGTTATAGCCGGAAAAATCATTATTAAACCCTTACCGACCAATAAGCTCCGACTTCCACTCCGATCAAATCTACAGCCTACCAGGTAAAAAAGGCCAGAAGAAACTACCCCGTGCCCAACTATTATGCATAGAGCCCCCACATACCCGGAAAAAAATACAGTCCTTATGCCTGCTAAAAGCAACCCTATATGTACAACAGAAGAATAAGCTACAAGAGCTTTTATGTCTACCTGCACTAAACAGACAAAGGCCATAAGAAGCCCCCCAACCAGCCCTACAATAACTAAGACATCGGCCAAAGAGAAATGAAAAAAAGAAAAAATTGAACCTAAAATACGTCATAGGCCGTACCTTCCCAGTTTTAAAAGAACCCCGGCTAAAATTATAGACCCGGCAACCGGGGCTTCTACATGAGCTTTAGGTAGCCATAAATGAAATCCAAATATAGGTAATTTAACCAAAAAAGCAGCAATGTAAGCCCCTACCACAAAATATATTCTCACACTTCCGCTAATAAAAATCACCTGCCCCAATAAAATTTCATTAAAAAAATCCCAATTTAACAAAATAATTAACAACAAAGGAAGAGAGGCAAATAAGGTGTAAAAAAGTATATAGATCCCTGCTTGAAGTCGCTCAGGCTGATACCCCCACCCCAGAATCATCAAAAAAATAGGAATCAAGCCTGCCTCAAAAAAAATATAAAAATAAAGTAAATTTCTTACCGTGAAGGTAGCAATAAGTATTATTACTATAAAAATACAAACTACAACATATAAATAATTATTTTTACGGTTAATTTTTACTGCCCAACTTCCACTCATTATAAAACCCCCCACTAAAAAAGAAAGCACCACCAAAAAAGAAGTCAAAAAATCTGACACTTGATTAAATTCCCCAATAAATTGCACCTTGGAAAAAACTATTATGGCTAAGGACAAAAAAGCAAGTAAATAAAACATCATTTCCCTCAAAAATCAGCTTAAAGAAATTAGCCCAGCAATTATCGCAGCTATAAAAATTGAAATTATCATACCAGATTAAAACTTTTAAAATAATCACTACCGTGCCTTCGAGCTAAAACTACCAAAATGGACAATCCCACTGCCCCGTCAGAGACAGCAAAAACTAAAAAAATCAATGATATATACCCTTCTATAACCTCTTGCCCCCCTCTCAGCATTAGAAGAATAAATACACAAAGTATAATATACTCCAACCTCAATAAAGTGACTAAGAGGTGCTTATGCTGAGAGCAAAAAACCAACAGACCAGTTAAAACAAAAAATGCCAAAAAAAGAATAATAATATAAAAATTTAACATTAATTAATAAGACCAAATAGTTTAAAATAAAACATCGGTCTTGTAAGCCGAAATTAGCCTCTGCTTTTAGTCTTCAGAAAAACCAAAAGGTATCAATAACTTCCAAAGCTACTATTTTTAATAAACTATTTTCTGAAATCACACTCATTGTTCTCACCATAATCACTATGAACACAATTTTTCTTATGCTTAACCACCCGCTAGCCATAGGGTTAACCTTAATTTTTCAGACAGCCTTAGCGGCGACAATGACAAGCATTTTAGCCGGCACATTTTGATTTTCTTACCTCCTTGTGTTAATTTTCCTCGGGGGCATGCTTATCCTATTTGTATACGTATCAGCCTTAGCTCCAAATGAACCTTTAAACTCACCCTCCCCGCAGACTTTGTTAACTTTAATTTTTATAGGAGTTTTTTTAACGTTATCTTTTATACTCCCC
>Ga0302164_10000389_pt1 | contig 15249 bp, 9 predicted proteins | sample I_Fen_E3_1_FD_193500 | JGI IMG/M metagenome (GOLD analysis project Ga0302164, IMG submission 193500) | Peat permafrost microbial communities from Stordalen Mire near Abisko, Sweden - I_Fen_E3_1 | ecosystem: Environmental > Terrestrial > Soil > Wetlands > Permafrost | place: Sweden: Abisko...
TCATGAGTTCCTGACGGGTTAACAAAGTAAATTACTCTAATATTCTATAAATTTTTAATTAAATCTATTTACCATGAAAACAGGAAGACGTTCCGTTCTAAAAAAAATGTTTGCCTCTGTTGCAGGGCTGGCTGGACTTGGATTAGCAGCTGATGCAAAAAATAGTTTTTCGGAAGGAAAGGAAGCAATGAGTGTTACTAGCTTTCAGAATGTTCCTTTATTTTCGGGCTGCAACAAGTTTGGAAATCTCATTTTTGTTGCCGGAAAAGGCGCTCATGTTGCACCTTTTGAAATCAAAGCTCATACAGAAATTGTACTTAAAGCCCTTGAAGAGGAGCTTGTAAAAGCCGGCTCTTCAATGGAAAAAGTATTGAAAGTAAATGTCTATCTGAATGACATTGCAGATTACCAGGGTATGAATGAAGCATATAAAGGTCATTTTGGAAGCCAGCCTCCTGTTCGTACTACTGTTGCAGTAGCCAAGGGTGGTGTACCTGGTGATTCCCTCGTTGAAATGGACTGCATTGCTTATATATAAGAAATAGCCATGAAACGCAGAGAGGTTATTAGAAGTCTAACTGTTCTGCCTGTAGCAGGAGCACTTATTGGAAGATCTTTTCCATTTGATTCTGCCCTATCTGCTCCTGCTGCTTTACCCAAGCGTGACCTGTTTAAAGAGCTGGGATTGCGGAAGTTCATTAATGCTGCAGGCACTTTTACCTTTATGACAGCCTCCTTGATGCCTGATGAGGTTATAGAGGCTATTGCTTCAACATCCAGGGAATTTGTACTTCTTGATGATGTCCAGGATAAAGTGGGTGAAAAAATTGCGGCTATGTGTCATGCCGAAGCAGCTACAGTAACAGCCGGTTGCTGGTCTGCATTGGTTCTGGGTACAGCAGGAGTACTTACCGGCATGGATACTAAAAAGGTTGCACAATTACCCAACCTCGAAGGTATGAAGTCGGAGGTAATTGTGCAGAAAAGCCATAATGAATCATATGTCCATGCACTTACCAATACAGGAGTAAAAATTGTTGCAATTGAAACTGTTCAGGATCTGGAGAATGCCATTAATGATAAAACAGCCATGATGTGGTTTCTGAATTACGCCGCACCTAATGGTAAGATTCAGAATGAAGAATGGGTAGCATTAGGCAAAAAACACAGGATACCCACAATGATTGACATGGCTGCAGATGTTCCACCCGTTCAGAATCTCTGGAAATATAATGATATGGGATTTGATCTGGTATGTATTTCAGGAGGGAAAGCCCTAAAGGGCCCACAAAGCGCCGGGATACTTATGGGCAAGAAGGAACTCGTTGCTGCTGCCCGTTTAAATGCTCCTCCTCGCGGGGACAATATCGGTCGCGGGATGAAAGTGAATAAAGAGGAGATTTTTGGTATGTATGTGGCTCTGGACAGGTACATAAAACTGGATCATGAAAAGGAATGGAAGATCTGGGAAGAAAGGATTGGTTTAATTGAGAATGCTGCAAAGAAAGTGAATGGGGTTACTTCTGAAATCACAATTCCGCCTATAGCAAACCACACACCCACATTGAATTTATCGTGGGATATCAAAAAAGTAAAGATGACAAGGGATCAGTTTCAGGAAAGATTGAGAATGGGTAATCCTTCTATCGAAGTAAGAGGCGGGAATGATAACAGTATTGTCATTACTGCATTTATGTTGCAGCCGGGTCAGGAAAAAATCGTGGCAAACCGTATCCGCGAGGAGCTGGTAAAAGCCTCTTTATGAAGTGACCTGGTTTCGACTGGCCTATGTATATATAACCATTTGACGTTCGGCATCCCAGCCCATGCCCTTTACATATATGTTGTAAAGTCCGGGTTGTGAAAAACCGTCCCATACCAGTTCATGTTTGCCGGGTTCCAGTCCATCGGCTTCGAGACGCCAGACCAGTTCTCCATTATTATTGAGGATATCAACATAAACATCGCCTTTTTCAGGAACAGAAACTTCCATTACAACCCTGTCAGCTGAATCGGTACCAAGTGCCCGGACAGAAGGAGATTCAGTCCTGGTAAGCTTGCCGTTTTTCCATGAAGCATAGTCGAAAGGCTCATCGCATAGATGATATTTCTCTTCGTTTAATCCGTCATAATTTCTCCGGAGATACAGGCTCAGGAGGGGTGTCCTTTTCAATGAATCCAGCTTTACCAGTTTTGCCTTACCGTTTTCCCAGATATAAACCGGAATATCTAATGGATCGAGAACATTTGAAAGACCGCGTTCAATGCCAATATGGAACAGGCCAAAATTACCCGGTTCATGACCGGCCAGCCAGTGTGTGATAATATCCACCCTGATAGCATCTTTCCCGAATATGATGTTATTGCTCATAAAATCCATTGGCTTTCCTGCATGTGGTCCGGAAGAAAAACCGTCACCATCGTGCCCATATATGCCTTCTACTATATTTATACCGGTTGGAGTAACACTGAACGAATCTAACATTCTCTGAACCCATTGCTCCATGAAAAGGCCCCCGCCATATGGAGGTCTTTCCATCCGGCTGTTCCAGCGCGGGATGCCGGCTAAAGCATGTTTTTTCTGAAGCTCCTTAACTTTATCCATATAATCGGGCTGGAAAAATGGATGGTAACGTTCATCATAGGTCTTGAAAATATTAAAATGACCTCCGCAAAAATTGTGAAATTGTCTGGCTGTAATTCCCTGAAGATTTTTAATGGAGGCAGTAATTCCCATCTGGTGGGATTTAAATTTTGCAATGTTTATAAGAAATGTACCCGGAGCATTCATGGGTGCCATAAACCCAATCTCTTTGAAGACAATTCCATCAACTTTTTTAAAAATAATATCATCTTTTCCGAGTTCCCAGAAATTTTTGGAGCTAAGATCTTTCAGATCAAAATTATTTCGCTTAGCCATTGATGTATAGCCGAGAGCTTCCCATTCATGAGGACATGCACATTCTCTCAGGTAGACTTCCTGAGGTCCCTTATTCTTCACAGACGTCAGGAATCCTTCAACAAAATTAAGATCAGTGGTAATACCAGTAGCTGAAGCCTGGTCTTTGCTACTAACCGGACCCGAACATGTCCAATTGGGCTTACAGGTTATTTTTGTTGAGTTGCGATAGCCTGAACCATTGGTTGTTTTAACAAACATTTCGCCGGCAAGTTTAAATGCGGAATCATATATTCCCTGCTTGTCGGATATATTGTTTACTGAGGTGAGGTTAATAAAAACTGCTTCCGGATGCTCTTTAATGAACGGGTGAAGGTCAAATCCGTTCTCATTTGAAAGAGCGTGTTTTACCATTGACCCGTATGCTGGTCCTGCCAGCCCCATTAATCCAGCAGCTGATGATACTTTTATAAAATCGCGCCTTTTCATTTAGGTATCTTTTGTTAATCCTGAAATTATGGTCACATTGATAAAAATAACACTTGTAAAGGTAATCAAATATCACAACCATGTTGTCTTCTAACTGATTTTATGTCCGGATGCGCATTTTAGCTCGACAGCGGCCGGCCTTTCGGAAATTTTATCGGCCTGCGGATCACCTCATTGCCGTGCCGTGATGCTGTAAACGTGGCATTGATGTATTCGCCAAGGTATATCTGACCCGATATCTTATCATTGGCTATGGTGCCGGAGAAAATAAACGGGACGTTATCAGCTACCTGCCGGTCAGCACTGCTAAGCTTCACCTGATCTCCTTCAATTGTGCCGACCATATCGCGAGTTGTGTAATCACCTTTGTGAGAGCCTTGCAACCAGTTACTATCCTGATGTTCAATAAAAAAAGTATGACGGCTCTTGCTGCTGAAGTATTCGATATCAACATCCCACCGACCGGTTATATTGACTGAAGGCGGAGCCATTTCCTTTGGTTTGGAACGTTGTTGTGACAGCAGATTGAAGATCCTGTCTGCAACTATTTTGTCGTTTCCCGGTTGCATCTGCCCGGCTGAAATGGTGATGGATGTAGTTCCGGATTCGTCCCGATAGGTGCTGTGCACAGCAATTCTCGGTTTATTCGCTGCCATTTCCCCAGCCAGATCACGACCATCAATATTAAACTTTTCAGGATCCCAGGAAATGACAAGTGAAGGACTATGGTTAGAAAGATCCTTAGGATCCACCACATTGGTTTTCAAACCGTTAATTGATGATATACGTTTTGAAATAGTATTAAGATAGGCGTACCATGTATTCATTTTTTCAACATGATCGCGTTTTACCCAGGATTCTACAGCTGCAAGCATGCCCAGCATTTCTTCTTTCCCGACTTTATTGTCACGGCCGGTGCCATGATGAGGTGAGCTTGACTGCCATGCCGACATCAGTATGTCTTTTCTGCCAAGTACCAACCCTGCACATTGTGGTCCGCATAATGCTTTTCCACCACTGTAGACAACAACTGTTGCGCCGTATCCAAGATGTACATTTGGTATAGTAAGATCCTCAGCTGCTGCATCTACCAGAACAGGAACGTTAAATGGTTTAGCTATCTTTGCAACTGATTCAACTGAAAAGGCTTGTCCGGGAAGGGTTTCTTCCCCTGCCATCAGGTAAATCATGGCTGTCCTGGGGTTTAGCGCCCTTCCAAGTTCTTCAGGAGTGTCAACAGTTATGATCCTTACCCCGATGTTACGAATTGCATGGTCATATTGATTCCGTGAACTTCTGGGAATAACGACTTCAGTCTTATCAAAACCCGTCAGATCGGGGATGCGTACAAGTTTCTCGGGATTACCACCTGTGACACATGCAGCTGTAACATGCTTCATACCTGCAGCACACCCTGCTGAAACCATACCCCACTCAGCTTTTGTAAGCTCTGCCAGACGCTGACCGACACCGAATGCCAGCTCATCGTATTGAACAAAGAACCCTGAAGCGGCATGCATTGCTTCAACTACCTCCGGTCTTTCAACTGATCCGCCTATAATTGTATAGGTACCTACGCAGTTGATTACGGGCTCTACACCGATAGACTGGTAGATATTTGGTCCTTCAGCAAGCGGGCCTGGAGAGGCAGATAAGAAAGACCCCTTTGGAAGAAAGCTTCCTGCAAATGGTAAAATTGCCAACTGTTTAATTATCTCCCTGCGTTCCATATTGATTTTTATTAGGTTAGATTTAGGTCATGAATATAAAAAAATTATATATAAGTTATTATTATTGTCCGATTATAAGCATGAGATTCTTCGCATCGCTCAGAATCTCATGCTAAATTTTTCCGTTTATTAATATTAGGTTATTTGCATATAGGGACCGTCTCTTTGTTTTTATATCTGAATTTTATTAAAATTTAATTTCCTTATTTTTTTACTTGGTCCTTTGCTGAGATACCGTTCAGATCCCAGACAATCTTGCCTGCACGAATGGTCAATTCGGCTTCAAGTTTCTGATCGCCTTCCAACTTATTACCAGCTGTATCAATAAATCCAAAGTTACCTTTTCTTATGCTCAATACTGCCACATCGGCCTCTATTCCCTCACTCAGCTGTCCCAGGTCATCACGCCTGATAGAACTGGCTGAATTCCAGGTAGCACGGAAGATTATATCTTTTAAGCTCATGTCCATATTTAAAAACTTGGACATTATGTCAAGCATATTTTTCATTCCGGAATTCATGCTGAAACGGTGCAGATCAGAACCAAATGAGTCTGGTAGAAAACCCTGTTTTACCGCAGGTACTGCGACCTTGAAATGGAACATGCCTCCGCCGTGTCCGACATCAAACCTTATCCCTCTCTTTCTGGCATCCAGGACATATGGTCTGACTTTTCCCTGTTCATCGAGCAGACATGTTCTATCAGATGCGGTGCAATATGAATGTGTATATATGTCTCCCGGCCTCATACGAACCAGTATTTCTTCCAAAGGAAGTTGAGGAAGGTGACATTCCACAATGAGAGGCAGATTTGTTATACGTCCTGTCTCCAAAGCTCTGTCAAATGGGGTCCAGTCAGAGCCACTGTAATGTCCGATTTTTACGCCTACAATAATCTCAGGATATTGCTTAATAACAAGAGAAGTCATGCGCGAATCCATATCATTGATGTCCTCTTCGGATGGAAATCCCGTCATGCCCGAACCTGCAATGTTAAGAAAGGCCAGGACCCGCGTCTGTGACCGGTCAATAACCTGTCTCTTGAAAACCGGGAAGTTTCTCCAACCCGATGTTCCTGCATCGACAACTGTTGTAATACCAGCCTTAAAAGTGAAATCATCAGGCGACACACTCGAAAATCCATCGGCGAAACCCTGATTGCTGCCAACAAAAACGTGTGTATGAATATCTATAAGACCGGGTGTTACATACATGCCTTTTACGTCTATTACCTTTTTTGCAATGCTTACAGGAATATCGGTGGCAACTCTCAGGATTTTACCATTGGCAATACCAACATCCATCTGGGAATCTATATTATTTTTCGGATCAATAACATGGCCCCCTTTCAGGAGAATATCAATCTCCTGTGACTGAGCGGCAGCAGTAATAAATATGAGGAAACATGATAGTAACAATGAAGTCAAAATATTTGAACGCAAACCTTTGATCAGGTTTTTAGTCACAATGTAAGTGGCATGCATGTTATTTGCTGATTTAGTTAATCATTTAATATTTTCATTATCAGATTCTTCTCAATACTAATTGATACCTTTTCGACCTTATTGGGGTTTGGCGTCCCAAACAGGTGCACCTATACCGTTCAGATCCCATACTATTTTTCCTGCGCGTATAGTCAGTTCGGTTTCCAGTTTTTGAGTTCCTTTTAATTTTTTCCCACTTACATCAAGAAATCCGAAATCGCCCTTTCTCAGACTGAATACTGCAACATCAGCTATTGTACCTATGCTCAGATTACCCAAATCAGGCCTTTTAATAACTTTTGCGGGATTCATTGTGGCTCGTAAAATGACATCCTGAACTGACAAGCCCATATTCATAAACTTGGACAACAGGTTAGCCATATCCTTCATGCCGCTGTTCATACTTCCGGTATGCAGATCGGAGCTGATAACATCAACAATAAACCCCTGTTGTATGGAAGGGATTGCCTGACTGAAGTAAAAGGCACCGCCACCGTGACCCACATCAAATATTATCCCTCTTTTTTGTGCTTCAAAAATAAAAGGTTTTACCTTCCCGTTTTCATCAACAGGAACCTCACGATCTTTAGGTGCATTTGCGTATGTATGGGTCCAGATGTCGCCAGGACGCAGATGTTTCATAAAAAGTTCCTCGATAGGCAGTGGAGGATGATGTTCACCAAGGTCAACCATGACCGGGACATTCGCTAAATTGCCTGCTTCAACAGCACGGTCTACCTGCGTAAAATCCGGACCCCAGTAATGGGCTGATTTTATTCCTACGAGAATATCCGGAAATAAGCGGTTTATCATATAGGCTGTCATAACAGGATTCATATCAGTCACATCCTGTTCTTCAAATCTTCCAACCATTCCATTTCCGACAATATTCAGGAATGCAAGTATTCTTGTCTGGGATCTGTCGATGGTTTGTTCCTTAAACAGACGAAAATTTCTCCATCCTGACGAGCCTGCATCAACCACAGTAGTAACTCCTGCCCTGAAGGTAAATCCATCGGGAGGCAAGGCATCCCATCCGTTTGCGATATAAGAATGAAGATCCGTACCTTGGAATGCATGCACATGCATATCAATCAGTCCGGGAGTCACGTACATTCCTGTGACCACAATAACTTTTTTGACATTTTTTACAGAAATGTCGGGTGCCACCTGAAATATTTTACCTTCAATAATAGCCACATCCATTTGAGAATCTATGTGGTTTTTCGGATCAATTACATGACCACCTTTCAATAAAATATCAATCATTTGTGCCTGCACGTTTTGAACGGACATAAGACAGGCACAGAGAATGAGGATGAATGCTGATAAATTATCGGATAAGCTATTTCTTCTGTTCATATGATCATTTTTTGTATTTGTGAGTATGTATCCATGTTATCTGATGTGTAAGTTTTAAGTCTTTTGGTAAGGAAAAACATAAACTTCTGAATGGCTTTCATGCCAGGTCAATCAGGATATCGTGATTAAAATTACAAAATTTAGTACAAACCGGTTCCCAAAACAGCATAATGTTTTTGAAATAATAAAAACAGAATTGCAAACAACACTGAATAGAATTCACTATATTTATTCATCATACAGATTTTATATTTTTGCTTACCTGTCAAAATAATTTCTATCATGAATTACAAAAAAAATGTTGAGATTTGTCCTTTATTGGCTCCATTTATGAGAATTTTCATTGCCTGTGATAAAATGAAGAAAAACATTTCCCGGGTCAGATACTTTTCAACTTGTGCTGCTGTATTTACAATACTGGTTTTCCTTCCAGTAATTCCGGTTAAGTGCCAGGAACCTGCACGCGATTCTTTAAAGGTCACTAATTCAAATGAAGCAGGACTTCCGGCAAAAACATTTTCTGCTATTATAGTAGATGATGACAATATCAAATGGTTTTTAACTGAAGCAGGAATTTTAAGTTTTAATGGGAATGAATGGAAACTGCATAATAAAAACACAAAAGTTCCGACACAGAATCTCAATGGTTTAGCATTTGAACATAATCCTGACGGTCAAGAGCTTTGGATGGCAACACCGAACGGGGCGACTGTTGCCAGTCTGCCTATTGATGAAAGGACAGGTGCAACTACTTATCATCCTGAAGATACTCCCATTCTGAGTAAAAATGTTATACGTGTTGCTATCGGGAAAAATCCGATCCGCTGGTTTGCTACAGATAAGGGTGTATCTGCCTTTAGAAATAATAAATGGCTTTCTCCTTCTTATTTTGAGATTTATCCCGAGGAGATGTTTTCAGATTTTCTGATAACATCAATTGCGACCAATCGGAATGGGGATACACTTTATGTCGGGACAGAGGGAGCTGGTGTTGCGAGAGTTTATCAGAATGTCGATGGTATCTCCGGTGCTTCCACTTATTCAATGTGGGGGCCAATTATTCTGCCGTCCGACAAAATCTACAGCATTTTCATCGCTAATGATGGTTCACAATGGTTTGGAACCGATCTGGGCGTTGCAAGGCATACTGGTAATAAAACGATTGAAAACTGGACAGCTTTTACAACCGGCGAAGGACTTGTAAATAACTTCGTTCAGGCAATTGCTGAGGACAATAACGGGAAACTGTGGTTCGGAACAAAGGGCGGTGTTTCTGTTTTTGATGGTTCTGCATGGACCTCTTTTACAATAGATAATGGACTGAACAGCAACAATATACTTTGCATAGCTGCTGATCATGAGGGTGTTGTATGGCTCGGTACCGATAGTGGTGTAAATTGTTATAAAAACGGGAAATTTATCAGTTATAAATAATATTGTTTTTAGCTGGTTGAATGAACTTATTCCAAAAAATTGAATACTGATTAGAAGTTTATAACGTATTAATAATCTTAAGAATGAAAACTAACCGCAGAAAATTCTTAAAACATTCAGGTCTTGCCGGGATTGGTCTTATTGGCGCAAGTATTATACCCGCATTTTCATCAGGTAAGGACAATCATAGTGATGAATCAGGTACGGCTCGGATCGCAAGCACTGCACATCAACAGAAATTTAATATGTCTGGTTACTCTGCTCCAAAAATAGATACAGTCCGTATTGGGTTTATCGGTCTTGGGAACAGGGGGCCAGGTCATCTGATGAATATGAGTCTCCTTGAAGGAGTGGAAATAAAAGCCTTATGCGACATTGTTCCCGAGCAAGTTGCAAAAGCTAAAAAAAGCATAGAATTTGCGGGATTTAATCCTGCTCTCTATTCAGGTGATGCTGATGCCTGGAAGAAATTATGCGAAAGGGATGATATAGATCTGGTATATATCTGTACTCCCTGGAATTTGCATACCCAGATGGCAGTTTATGCCATGGAACATGGTAAACACGTTGCTATCGAAGTTCCTGCAGCTGATAATCTGGATGAATGCTGGCAGCTTGTTGAGACATCTGAGAAGACCCGGAAGCATTGCCAGATGATGGAAAATTGCTGTTATGACTTTTTTGAATTACTTACGCTGAATATGGCAAGACAAGGATTTTTTGGAGAAATCGTGCATTGCGAAGGCGCTTATATACATAACCTGCTTGGAAGTAATTTTAACAAAAACTCATATTGGAATATGTGGCGTCTCAGAGAAAATGCCAGCAGGAGAGGAAGTCTTTATCCAACACATGGATTAGGTCCGGTATGTCAGGTATTGGACATAAACAGAGGCGATAAAATGGACTTACTTGTCTCCGTTATGAGTAAGGATTTCATGATGAACGAGACAGCTAAAAGACTGGCTGCCACTGACGATTTCTTTAAACCATTTGTTGATAATCCATACAGGGGTGATATGACTACCACTACCATCCTGACAAATAAAGGACGTACAATAATGGTACAGCATGATGTAACATCTCCAAATGTTTATTCCAGAATTCATAAGATAAGCGGAACAAAAGCCGCTGCACTGAAATATCCTTCGCCTGCAAAAATATCCATTGGAGATGAATGGGTTTCGGATGAGGCATTTAAGTCATTAGAAGAAAAATATAAACCGGCAATTGTCAAAAAGATCGGTGAATTAGCAAAGCAAGTCGGAGGCCATGGTGGAATGGATTTTCTTGAGGATTGGCGATTAATTGACTGCCTTCGAAACGGACTGCCACTTGATCAGGACTGTTACGATGCAGCACTCTGGAGCTCTGTAGCGCCTCTCAGTGAAAAGTCAGTAGCCAATCATTCCAACTCTGTCGAAGTTCCCGATTTTACCGGAGGGTCATGGAAGACTAACAAACCGGTGGATATTTTACTTGAACAAGGCGGAAATACGAAAGTGATCAGGACTGAACCTCCCAAGCCAGCCTAATACTAAAATTAGGACAAGCCGGGAGCACTAAGAATAATTTCAATATAATCTCATATTGGTAATCAGTCCTCTTTTCGCAAGTTCATCATGGATTACCAGACAGTTACTTATGTCGTAATCTGTTTCCATATGATAAGCTATCTGAAGAGGACCGTCCTGGTTTTCCGACAATGTTTGATTGAGCCAGGCAATAATCTCTGTCCGTGGTATACCATCCATCAACAGTTCCATGGGAGGGGCAATATTTATCTCAAAATCGCGTCCCATTAATTCCCGGATCTTTCCGATTGATGTTCCGGACCCTGTATCAATAATTTTTAAATTTTGAATATGCGATATTGCATTTATCAGGTGATCGGAAATTCCGCAGGAATGCAGCCGGACTGCTCCCAGCTTATTTCCAAGCTGACTGATATACGGAACAACAAAATCTTCATATAACTCCGATGAAATCATGGTTCCCGCACATTCTCCCACATGAACGGAAGTAACTGGCAGCTTAGCCAATTCGGAAAAATGACTGATCAGAATCACATAAGCATCAACTATCCATTGATGTATGGCATGAGCAAGATCAGGATCCGACATCATTATGATCATTATGTTATCACCTGTGAGTTTAAGGGAGGTTGTAACAATTCCATGGATGGTTGCCCGTCCCGATTCATCCCAGAAAAAGGGGGGGATTATTCTGAATTCAGGATGTGTTTTACTTACCACCTGCATTTGTTTTTCCAGATCTTTTACCAGATGGTGATCCAGAATGGAATCGAGCGATGGCAAATCCTTCTTGTTTGATATAAATTCAAGCGGCCTGCCCAGGACATCTGCATCTTTATCTTCAAAAAATGAGAATTTTGCTCCAAGAATGGTAGCCAGTATCATATTGGGCTGAATTGCACCAACAAGCACATGATTGACTCTTACATATTTTGCCTGAACAAGATTGGCCTCCATATTGTAAATGGCATATGATGGAAATTTCTCATTTATAAATCTGTTTATTTTATTATCCAGATCCCAACGGAATACCGGGTCAAGGTAATACTGGTCAGTAAAATTGAATCCCCCATATTTATGGAGCCATCCTTTGGAAACACTTGCTTCTATCTTTATCATATAATAAGGTGTAAGAATTTAAGCTGATTCGGGTAACTTTTTTACACGCTTTCCAACATTGTGACCTGCCATGGCGTAATATAAGATGAAAAAATAACAGGGGATGACAATAAGATAAGCCTTTTGCGTATTTATCACATCTGCAAGACGTCCATATAATAATGGTAACAAAGCTCCACCTAAATTACCCATAATGAGTAGTGACGATCCTATACGGGTAAAACGTCCCAGCCCTTCAATTGCAAGAGGCCAGACAGAAGGCCATATTAAAGAGTTGGCCATTCCAAGCAAGGCAATAAACACTACCGATATCATCCTCGGTGATACAACAGCCACACAGGTAAATGCAATACCAAGGACCGCACAGACTCTAAGTGCTTTGCTTTGTGAAATATAACGTGGGATGACAATCACTCCTATTGAATAGCCTATGATTGAAGCAATCATTGTCAGGGAAGTAAAGTGTTTGGCAATTGAGATCGGAATTCCCTGACTGAGACCGTAACTGATAATTGTATCACCTGCAACAATCTCAAGCCCCACATCACAAAATATGGCCAGTACGCCCAACAACAGGAATGGAAATTGGAATATTGAAGTTTTAGAACCATAAAACTTTTCATCTTCCCCGGTATTTTCGACATTGGGATCGATCTCAGGCAATCGTGAAACTTTCACAAATATCCCGATTAATACCAGGATTAAAGTCATTGCTATGTATGGTACGATTACCCTGGAAGCCAGATCGTTCAGTGCAGCTGCTTTTTGCACCGCATCCATGGTTTTAAGATTCGCAAGAAGAGCATCCCCGTTCTTTAATGCCATTACCCCAAAAAGATAAGTCGCAATCACCCCGGCCGACTTATTGCATATTCCCATTATACTGATTCTCTGGGCAGCGCTCTCGATGGGACCAAGCATTGTAATATACGGATTCGATGCAGTCTGAAGAACGGCAAGTCCGGTTCCCATGATGAAGAGACCGCTTAGAAAGAGAGAATAAGTTCTCGTCATTGCCGCTGGAATGAAAAGCAGAGCTCCGCCGGCCATGACGAACAATCCGAACATCATACCCTTTTTCAACCCTGTCTTTTTCAGCAGCCAGGATGAAGGTATTGCCATTATTACATAGGCAACATAAAATGAAAACGCAACCAGATATGATTCAAAATGGTTCAGTTCACAGGAAATCTTCAGATAGGGTATCAGTATTCCGTTTAGCCAGGTAACGAAACCAAAAATGAAAAATAACAACCCGATTGTTCCGACTGTCATCCAATTTGATTGTACGGATTTTTTACTGATTCTGCTTTTATCTGTCATATAGGAAACTATTGATATTTTGTGGTTACAATATAGCAAAAAGATGAAATGGTTGAAATGAGCTGTTCAACAAAAAATCATAACCAGAAAGAGATTAGTTTAACTCAAGGAGATCCTTCGCTCATCCACCACACATCCTTAAGTTAGTGTAAATGAGACAGGTGGATTCGCTCAGGATGACAATGAATTTGAGGAGAAAAAGGGGAAGGAAGCCGCGGCGATTCTCTCGGAAATTGATTTTCAGATAAAATGACAATGGAATAGCCGCTGCTTCCTTCCCCCAATACACTCCAAAAACCTGTCATCCCGAACGAATTCACCCTCAATACTTTTCGTAAGCTGTGGGTTTAAGGTGGATGAGTGAGGGATCTCTACGGTTAAAAGGATGTGTACAAAGAGTAGCCTTCAAAAGGAGGGGGAAACTTTAATAAGTTGTTTCTCAGTCATCCCCAAAGCTTAAGTTGACGGCTTTTGGAGTGTTCCCGGTTTATTGATGAATACTTCACTAAAAATATTATAATAATAAAATATTTCTATAAATTTACTTTCAATGTCATGCAGAGCTTCCTTCCGTTTTTGTTTGTGAGCACTGCAAATTAGGAAAGAATCCATTTTAGGCGCGGAAAAAGCACCAACAAAAATGTATCAGGATATACTTAATTTTAAGACAAAGTATCTATACCGACTCAGGAGAACAGATCCTTCATAAAGAGCTCACACCGGAAAGGTTATTACGATTGAAACTTAATTTGGTTTTTACTGACAGGGAAAGGATTAAGCAGTAAAAACAAAAATCTGATTTTAACTAACATTTGAATTATAAATGAACCAGGAGGAATGTAAAATGAAAAAGAGTTTGACTCGAAGGGATTTTATAAGCACTGCATCGATAGTTGGAGCAGGACTTACGATTGGTTTACCAACAATTGCCTGTTCTTCAGATGGTCATCTGGCAAAACCAGCAATTTTAGGAGGACCTAAAGCGTTTACAGGTAACTGGCCTGATTGGCCAATCATTGATCAAGTGGACGAAAAGGAACTACTTGATGTTCTGAAAAGTGCCAAATGGTGCCGTCTTGGTGGCAATACTGCCTCACGCTTTGAAGATGAATTCAAAAAACTCACCGCAGCGAAACATGCTCTTGGTGTATCAAGCGGGACAAATGCACTTTATGTTATGCTCGGTGCATTGGGAGTTGGCCCCGGGGATGAGGTAATTATACCTCCTTATACATTTGTCGCAACCTACAATGTCGTAGTTCTGAATTACGCTTTGCCAATATTTGTCGATACCGACCTGGAAAGCTTTCAGATTGATGCCAATAAGATTGAGTCTGCCATAACCAATAGCACAAAAATCATCATGCCGGTACATCTCGGCGGAACTCCTGCCGATCTTGACAAAATACTTGAAGTAGCAGGAAAGCATAAGATACCTGTAATTGAGGACGCTTGTCAGGCACATTTTGCTGAGTGGAAAGGGAAGTGTGTAGGTAATTGGGGTCTTGCAGGCGGTTTCAGTTTTCAGGCAAGCAAAAATCTTAACTCAGGGGAAGGCGGCGCAATTCTTACAAATGATGAAATGTTTTCAAAGAAGTGTTATACGTTTCATAATCAGGGTCAGGGTGGAAGTGCTGCGGCCTTTACTACCGGCTCAGGAACCCGTGGTTCCAACATGCGTATTACAGAATTCCAGGCGGGGATATTATTGTCGCAAATGACTCGTGTTGTAACTCAGGCAAATAAGAGGATTGAAAACGCTGACTATCTTACCAGACTGCTTAAAGATATTCCCGGTATTATGCCTGCAAAACTCTATAAAGGAGTTACAAAAAGTGCTTATCATCTTTATATGTTCCGTTATGATAAAACCA
>Ga0302164_10000393_pt1 | contig 15129 bp, 10 predicted proteins | sample I_Fen_E3_1_FD_193500 | JGI IMG/M metagenome (GOLD analysis project Ga0302164, IMG submission 193500) | Peat permafrost microbial communities from Stordalen Mire near Abisko, Sweden - I_Fen_E3_1 | ecosystem: Environmental > Terrestrial > Soil > Wetlands > Permafrost | place: Sweden: Abisko...
GGATGGTGGTGGCCCGAAAAGGGTGAAACTGACATTATAATTGATGGAATTCATCTACATGGAGTATCTAATCCCATAGAACTGTATTCTGATGATAGAAGATCAATCAAAGAAGCTCTTATTTTCAGTTTAAAACTGTTCAATCCGTTATTTAAGGAAAATTATGATGTGGTGGACTGCCAAGGATTTCCATTTTTCTCATGTTTTACAGCTAAAGCACATGCAATAACCGGAAAATCTAAACTTGTCATCACTTTACTCGAGGTATGGGGTGATTTTTGGTATGAATATCTTGGTAAACTGGGGATATTTGGTAAACTAGTTGAAAGAACTATGTTAAGTTTGACCGATAATTTAATAACAATATCTTATAAAACAAAGAAGGATTTAAGACGAATAAAGAAATCTGAAAGATCTATTGTAATTCCTCCAGGAATAGATTTTAGTCATATACAGAAGATCAAACCATCTGACGAAGTGTCAGATATAATATTTGTAGGTAGATTAATTAAAGAAAAGAATGTTGATATTTTAATTAAATCCATTTCAATTATAAAAGAAAAAAATCCGAACATAAGTTGTTTGATTATTGGAGAAGGACCAGAAAGATCAAAACTTGAAAAACTTGTAGACGACCTTAAAATTAACGATAATATAAATTTTAAATGTTTCATGAAAAATCATGATTATATAATTGGATATATGAAATCTTCCAATGTTCTTGTACTTCCTTCTGTAAGGGAAGGCTTTGGAATTGTTGTTATTGAATCCAATGCATGCGGTATACCAGTTGTTGTTATGGATCATGAAATGAACGCTGCGAAGGATCTGGTTCATGAGGGTGTTAATGGTTACAAGGCCAAGCTATCACCAAAGGACATTTCAGATAAAATAATTAAATCCATTGAAAATAAGGATAAAATGAAGACAAGTTGTATCGATAGTTCTAAAGGATACGACTGGAATAAAATTGTTGATGATCTTGAAAAGGTTTATTTGGAAATTATAGATTAAAATACAATCATAGAAATTTTATATTAATATTGAATTAAAAATGTGTGAAAATGAATATTATTCAAACTCCGGTAAGGTTCTATCCCTACACAGGTGGTGTGGAAAATTATGTTTATTATATGTCTAAGGAACTTGTTAATCTAGGTCATAAAATCACCGTGATCTGTGCCAATGAACCACCATCCAAAAAGGAAGAGATTGTGGATGGTATTTATATTAAAAGACTTTCTTACATGGCAAAGATTGCTAACACAAATATAACCCCCGGATTTCCACTTGCACTGGCCAAGGAAGACTGTGATATTATTCATACACACATTCCAACACCTTGGAGTGCTGACTGGAGTAATATCATATCCAAATTTAAGAAAAAACCATTAGTCATTACCTATCATAATGATATAATTGGAACAGGATTAGCTAATCATATAGCTCATTTCTATAATTCAACCGCCCTTAAATCTCTATTAAATGCTGCCGATAAAATAATTATAACCCAACCAGATTATATCAAATATTCGCTTTATCTGGATAAATTCGAAGATAAAATCGAAGTCATACCCAATGGAGTTGATGTCGAAAAATTTAAACCCATTAACGTTCCAAAACAAAAAAATACACTGTTTTTCCTCAGCCTTTTAGACCAATTCCACCAATACAAAGGACTCGATTACCTATTAAAATCGTTAAAAATCGTTAAAAATCTAATTCCTGATGTTAAATTGATTGTCGGTGGAAAAGGAACATTGTTAAAATATTATAGTAAAATGGTGGCCGATGCTGATCTTTCCGAAAATGTTGAATTCCATGGTTTTATTCCCAATGAGAAAATTGTGGAGTACTATAACAGTTCTAGTATATTTGTTCTGCCATCAATCTCATCAAAACAGGAAGGTTTTGGTATTGTTGTTTTGGAAGCAATGGCATGTAAAACTCCTGTAATAAGTACCAAAATCGTTGGTGTAGCTGCAGATGTGGAAAAAAGTAATTCAGGGATAATTGTACCACCAAAAGATGTTGAAAAACTTGCAGAGGCAATTATAAATATTCTAGAGGATGAAAATTCAGAAATTATGGGAATTAATGGGCGAAAACTTGTAAAAGATAAATATACTTGGTCAGGAATTGCTGAGAAGACCGAAAAACTTTATAATAAATTAATATAATATACTATTTAAAGAATTTTAAATATTCTTTCTGTTTTAACATAAGCTTAAAAGAATAATAGAATTGTCAACAATTTGAAATAATATTTAAGTATTACAAAGCTATCCCAATATTGTTCATGTTAATCATTTATATAAACACTGTCCAATAATATTCATAAAAATATAAAAAATAGATGATTATAGGAGAATTATTTAATGTTAAATACGATTAAAAGGTTTCAAGCCAAAGAATGGTTTATAATTACAATTTTAATGTTGTTTATAACGGATCTGGTTATAATATTGGATCTGCCTCTATTAAGAGATATTATACCATTTTTATTCTTTACAATTATTCCAGGATTTCTGATTGTATCCATTTTAAAACAGAATAAAATAGAATTTTTAATAAAAATCCTTTTATCAGTAGGTCTGAGTGTATCTGTACTTCTTTCAGTTGGACTGTTACTCAACAGCTTTTATCCTGTTTTGTTGAAGCCTTTATCTCTTATCCCACTGTTATTATCATTAAACCTCTTAGTGTTAATTTTAACAATTTTTGCTTATCAAAGAAATAAAAATGATTTTAGCAGTTCTCTAATCTTCAATTATAATTTTAAACTGGGTGATAAATTGTTGTCACCATTAATTTTTCCACTTTTATTCCCATTCATGGCTGTTCTTGGTACCTACCTTATGAACACCACCTTAAACAACATTATTATATTAACTATGTTATTTTTAATTCCTGTATACGTGGTAATAATTGCCTATTTAAGGGATAGAGTTCATCCTGTTACATACCCAGTTGCACTGTTTATGATTGGTCTGGGTTTGATTCTGATGCATGCTCTAACATCGGCTCATATAATTGGTCGAGATGTTCATCAGGAGTTTTATTGTTTCCAATTAACACTTGCAAATTTCCACTGGAATATCTATGATTATTACAACCCTTACAATGCGTGTTTGAGCATCACCATACTTCCAACAATTTATCAGGTTCTTTCAAACATGAATCCTGAATATGTTTTTAAACTGTTATTCGGATTGCTGGGTACTATTCTACCTTTAATGGTGTACACAGTTTCAAAAAAATATTTACACCCTAAATTTGCTTTCTTTGCAGCACTCATCTTTGTGTTTCAGGTTTTTTTCATCGACATTGTAGGTGCTGTAAGACAGGAAGTAGCTATAATCTTCTTTTTCTTGGCTGTAATTGTGATTTTTGACTGTTTTGGAGATAAGAAGTTTGAAAAATCATGGACAAAAAAATTACTTTTCCTAATTTTTGTATCTTCAATGGTTATAACTCACTATACTACATCATATGTGGCTTTAGTTTTACTCATTCCAATTTTACTTTTACCATTTTTAAAGAATTTATACATTGAAAGAAAGATTAATTTCGTTAATTTTGAGGTTTTAGTAATTTATTTTTTAATTATAATTCTATGGTTCATATTGTATGCCAAAGTTCAATTTTTAGCAGGATCTGAAGTAATTCAATCAACTGTTGCTGCTACAGCTTCGGCAACTGGTGCAGGGGGAGGAAATGTGGCCTTCATGAATTCAAGGGAAGGAACTGTATTAAGTATTTTAGGATTGGGCATAAAAAATCTCCCGAACTTGATAGCAATAATAGTTAATGATATGATTTTCGTCACGATAGGAATTGGTTTAATAACTCTTTTAGTGAAGTATAGAAAGATTATCAATCATAAAACTGTCTTTATTTATGATGAAATAAGATCCTTCGATTCTAAAATTGTGTTAGCCGGATTGGTATCATTAATACTACTTGCAATGTTTATTATACTCCCTTCTGTATCGTTCTTTTATGGTTCAGATAGGCTTTTCTTTCAACTTTTGATCTTTACAGTTCCAATATTCATAATTGGAGCACTTAAGATTGCAGAGCTTTTGAATAAATTAATAAAAAAACCTGACCTTAAAGTGGTATTAATATTGATTCTCATAATTTCACTATTTATATGCAACACCCACCTCCAATATGAATTCACGGGCATTCCATTCTCATCAGAATACGATAAAATTGGGATAACTCGTGGTGAACTCTACATTTATGATGGTGAGTTAAACACTGCTAAATGGATTGGAAATTATCGTGTGGGTGATATAAATATATACTCAGATGCAGTTGGTTTTAATCGTCTGTTCATGTCTGGTGTAAAAACGAATGTTGTAGGTATAAACTTTAACAACAAAACTATTAATGGGTATATCTATATGGGAAATGCCAATGTAAACGAGGGCAAATTTTATGATACTATTGATCACCAGGTTTCAACTCAAAAGTTCAATTACTTCTTCATCAACAAAAGCAGAATCTTCGATGACGGATATGGAGAAATTTGGGCCTGAATTAATAATCTGATTTTTACTTCATCCTATCTCGTTTATTAACTCTAGAAAGACATTTTTAAATTCTTTTGATTGGGTTTCTTTATTGTAGTTGGAACTGATCTCTTTACACTTTATAGAAACATTTTTTTTCCATTTTTTATCTTCTTTCTCAATTTCAAGTATTTTTTCTGCAACTGTTTCTGGTTGGTTGTTTTCTAAAATTAGGCAATCCAGTCCATTTTCATTTAATATATCTGATTGACCAACGTTTTCGGTTATTATGGGTATAAGTCCTGATGACATGGCTTCAAAGACAGTTACTGGACATGAATCAAAATCTGCTGGGTGTACGTACATAGAACATCGTTTAAAATAATTATCAAGGTTTTCCTGGAAACCTTCCTTGTGGAGCCAAGGATAATCCTCTACTATTTTATCAACGCAGGATCCCACCAGGTAAAGATCGTGCTTGTAACCCTCTTCATTCAATATCTTTACTGTATCCACCAGCAGATCGAACCGTTTGCACATTTCATGATTTCCAATAAAGAGAAGGTCTTTAGAGTCAAGATCACAGTCAATTTCAAAATTGTTGTGTGAACCGTACGGATAAACTGAATATATTGGTTTTCCATTATAATACTTGGATGCTATCCTTTTATTTAAAGGAGATATGGCTATAAATCCATCAACGTATGATAATAGTAGTTGAACTGTTTTTCTTTTTAGAATATTCATTTGAGGTATATCGTATAGAAGAGTATCTGCGTATAAGAGAATAATCTTGGTTTTAGTATTTTTTATTTTTTTAAGGATGGCATGAGGTAGTCCTAGACCTCCTTCAACTAAAATAATATCGTAGCTTGTACGATCAAACACTGATTTAATGAGATTTTTAATGATCTCTGTATGGTTATCGCCGTAACGGTACCAGTTTTTGGTAACAGTTTCTGCAAAGGTACCATGTACTTTGTGAGGTCCCTGATGTATAAAAAGAATTTTTTTCATATGATTTACCCTAAATTTTCTAAAAATAATTTTTTTATTAAAATTTCAATTAAATTATAGTTTTTATGAAACAGTTACTGTTCTTATGATTACAGTATATTATTACCATCAACGATCTATGATTAAACCAGAGTATGATCTGATTATAATCCTTATTGATCTGTTAGGATACATAATTTTTAATGTCCCTTGCAATTTTTTTCATAAGCATAGAAGAATACTTATATATCACCTGTAACATGTAGATGGGCAGGTGAAGTCTATAATTTTTTTCATGGGTTTTCATGAATTTCAGATTGGTTTTTATTTCCTTTGAAATACCCCGGAACTTTACCTTACTTTTTGAAACACCGGCCTTGTGCCAGACAATAGATTTTAAATCTGTAACCATTTTAAACCCTTTATTCCCCATTTCAATGCAGAGATCAACATCCTCACAACCAAAGAAAAAATCTGAATTTAAAAGCTTTAGTGGTAAAATGTCGGTTTTAATAAGCATGACTGCCCCAGAAATCCAATCAACCTCCATAATAGAATTTTTATCAGTTATAAAATTATCATCCAGATCTATATCATGGTAACCTGGATATCGTGATAAGTTAACTGTACCGCCAACACTCCACACAACATCATTTTTACCATCAAAATTATAGAAATAGGTTTTTGGACCGATCACAGCAATTTTATCATGGGTTTCCCCTGTTTTCACCAGTTCGGTGAGAAAAAGTTGTTCAACTACAGTGTCGTTATTGAGTAGTAGTACATAGTCTGGATGGAGCGTTTTTAGTGCGTATCTAATTCCTATATTGTTTCCTTCTGCAAATCCATAGTTTTCACTATTTTTAATAAGGATTAACTTCTTATCAGATTGCAGTTTACAATATTCACCTAATCTGTCCTGTATTATATGGTTTTCTGTTTCTTCTTTTGTGTACTCGAAGATCTTTAAGGGTTTGTTGTATGGATTGTAGGTGTAAAATTGTGATTCTGGTTTAATTTTGCCTTCACTGTAATCCCTTATCCTTTGAATGGAATCGTCTTTTGAATCATTGTCAATCAGTACTACATCATATTTTGGATAATCTATCTGATAAAGAGATTCTAGACATTCTATGGTATCTTCCCAACCATTCCAATTGAGAATTATCACAGTAACTTTTGGATAGGTGGTTTTCATTCAAAATCCTGTTTAGAACTATTATTTAAAGTCTGTTTTCCTTTTTCAGGAAGTAGTTTAGCTGATCATTGATGATATCATTTAAACTGTGATCAATTTTTGCACCAATATTTTTGATCTTGGCTGTATCAGCAAATAGTATTGGTACTTCTGCTGGTCTGAATCTATCTGGATTAAATTCTATTGGAACTGTTCCCTTGTCTGTGTGAACTTTGATACCCTTATCTTCACGTGTATACTCCAATTTGCCCTCTAGGATCTTGGTGTCTACACTGGTTTTATCAAATTTAACCCCGAAGATAGCTGAGTCATCAATTTCGGTTGGATCTTCTACCAGTTTTTCTCCTTTAAATGTTTCTATTTTACTAATATTCCATCCTGCTTCTTTTAAACCGAGTAGTATATAACTTAGTACAGAGTTGGTTCTCATGGAACCTTGATTGTAAACTTCTCCAGATTTACCATTATTTGCGAGTGTCATGTAACCATTGACAATATCTTTTACATGGGACCAGTCCCTGAAAGCATTTAAATTTCCAATGGTAATCTTGTCTAGCTCTCCAAATTTAAGTTTCATAATCTGATTGGTTACAACAGAAGTTACAAACATTAGACCTCTTCCAGCGCCTTCATGGTTAAATGCCCTTGAAACTACAGTATCCAATCCATATGAGTGGTAGTAATTCCTCATAAGATGGTCCCCATATACTTTCGAAACTGCGTAGGGCGACATTGGCCTCAATGGATTGGTTTCTTTAATTGGAACTTCGGGAATCTCTACCGGTTCGGGGAATATAGTTCCATATTCCTTTATTGCATGTTTATAATGCTCTTCAGAAGAAATTACAAGCCCATATTCTTCACTTGAACCTGCAAATACAATTTTTATGTTAGAATCTTTTATTCTAGCAGCGTCAAGAAGGTTGGCCGTTCCGATACAGTTTATCATCTGCGTTTCAGGAGAATTTTCAAATGATCTGGGTACAAATGATTGTGCAGCTAAATGGAATACATAATCTGGATCAGAGATTTCCAGAGCAGTTGCAAGTGATGTGATTTCTGTTAAATCGCCCTCTATTGTTTTAACACTATTTTCTATTCCATGGTCAATGAGGTTTTTTGCTTTGGTTCCATCTGCACGTCTTCTGATTAATCCATAAACGTTAGCATTTTGTTTTAATAATTCTTCTGCAAGATATGATCCAGCGAATCCTCCGACACCTGTGATTAATACATTTTTATCTTTCCAATTCATTTTATACCTCCAAAGCTATTTTTTAATTTTTTTTTATTGTTAAAAAATCAGCTGATATCTATTTAAATGAAATTTTATTGAGTTGTATTTTATAATATTTAATTTCCTACTTTCTGTAGGATATATTTTTTGTATTTACCCTACCATATTGATAACACGGTTTAAATGTTCTAATAATCTCTCTCCAGCATGTTTAATGGTCCAATAATTTTCAACTGTTTTTACAGCTTTTTTACCCATATCATATCGTTTGTAATCCTTTGAAAGCATTTTTGTTATGGCTTCTCCAAACAGTTCTTCATCTCTATCTATTAGGAGTCCAGTTTTCTTATGGATAATAGTTTCCCTTACTCCACCTTCTTTAACAGCCACAACAGGCGTTCCGCATGCCATTGACTCAACGGGTACAAGGCCGAAGGGTTCGAGGTAAGGTGAATATACAACTACTTCAGCTTGGTTGTAGAGAACAGCTAGTTCTTGGTCGTTTATTAAACTTAAAATTTCCATATCAACATTTAATTTTTCTGCATGTTCTTCTAGATAAGATTTCCATGGAGGATAACTTGAGTTGGATACAACTATTAATTTAGGGCGTATTTCAGGATCCATTAGGGCTAATGAATCAACAAGGAATCCATGTCCCTTTTCGGGGGTGAATGTTCCGACGGAGAGTATGAACTTTTTTTCAGACACTTCAAGGGGTTTGAACATCTCTGTATCCACACCTAAATACGATACATGTGAGTTTATTCCATACATTCTCAGTATACTCTCCCTTGAAAAGTATGAGTTGCATAAGGTGTACTTTGAATAATGGGAGTTGGTATTATCAATGTCAAGACCCCTTTTAACCACTATCTTGCTTCCCAAACCTCTTAGAGATCCTAATAAGTTGTTTTTCTTTTTTGGGAATATTATTTCCGATACTGCATCGTTTCTTAGGGGTTGCTGGCAGTAGTATGCATGGGGTTTTTTAAGGTACTTCAAAAGAAATGGGGCCATTGTGAACTGATCCTGTTCAGAGAAAACAACATCATATGTGCCATTATTAATTACTCCAGCAATTTTTTGTTCTGTTTTCTCCAGATCCCTTAATGAAATCTTTTTAACCTGGGGTGGAATGTATTTGATGGTGGAGTAAATAGAATTTCCAAGGGTTGTATGTACTGGAAATACATTTACATTACTAGCAACGTTCTTAAGGGGTAAAAACTCCTCATTAGCTGTTGATGGTACAAAAACATCTACTAGATGGTTCATCTTCATTAAATATTCTACATAACCGTATAAAGCTCTTTTAGCCCCTCCTGATGGTAAATTATGAAAAACTGCGATTTTCATCTTATATTTCCCCTATAATTTTAAAATCAATCTAGATTTTATATGCCTCTTCGTATATTTTCCATGTTTCTTCTGCTGTTTTTCTCCAGCTGAACATTTTTGCTCTTTCTAAACTTTTTTTCCTATAATTTTCCTTTAATTCCTCATTGCTTAATATTTCATACATTGCTTCTGTTAAGTTGTTAACATCATTTGGATCTATCATTATCCCCGCATCACCAACAACTTCAGGAAGTGAAGAAATATTGGATGTTATTACAGGACATCCACACGCCATAGCTTCCAATGGAGGTAAACCAAATCCTTCGTATAATGAAGGATAAACAAATAAATCCGCATTGTTATAGAATTTAACCAGGTCATTATCGGGTACATAATCTGTAAATATTACATCATCTTTGAGCTTAAGATTTTCAATCAGATCAAATATTTCTGTATATTTCCAACCCTTTCCCCCAACAATTACCAGTTTATGGTTTGATTCATATTTTTTAAACTCATTAAATGCTTTAATAAGTAAAGGAACATTCTTTCTTTTCTCAAGTGTTCCAACAAATAAGATAAATGGAAAATTTATATTGTATCTATTTTTTAACTCTTCTTTCATCAGTTCTTTATTTCTAAGTGGTTTATAAATTTCATCCGCTGCAAGTGGGATTACCTTTATACTTTCTTCGGGTATATTTAGAAGTTCAACACAATCCTTTTTAGTATTCCATGAATCTGAAATGATAATATCGGTTCTATTTTTAATTAATTTCAACGTAGAGTTCCATGTCCTAACAGTGTCTCTGGTGTGCATTTCAGGAAATAGAATGGGGGTTAAATCGTGTATGGTAAGGACCTTTTTGACTTTTCTATTTAAGAAAAAAGGTGAAATCTGAGTATACCAGTGAATGGGCAGATGTAAAATATCAATATGGGCATTTTTTACAGCTCGAGGAATTCCAATTGGATTAGTAAGTTTTAAAGGCATTTTAGGAATTATAATTTCATTTACTTGGGAGTATATTGGATCTTCGGTTTTTCTGTAATGGATCAGTGAGATCTCATCCGATTTCCCAATTTTAATCATATTTTTAATTAGATTATAAATATAATTATCTACACCTTTCCTTTCCCTATCTATTATCCAAGAAAGAATTCCTACATTCATTGCATCACTTTGATTTTTTTTTATATCAAAAAATAATTCCTATTTAAATACTATATCATCTGTTTTATTGGCAACAGATCTAAGTTGTCATCATAGAATTTTAACATTTTTCCTTTAGATATTCTTGCTTTTCTTATCATTATAATTTGCTTAATTTTAATAAGTAAATCTTGTTATTTCCTGTTTCAAAAAGTTCAATACAATCATATCTATCTTTTATTTCTCTAAAATAACTTAAGTCTATGTTACAAGGGGAATCTTGTAAATAGATCAAAATTAAGTGTTGCTGAGGTACAATCCATCGATAAGGGTATACAAATAAGTTGATTGCACTTTCAAAAACGGAAGATCCTTTTATCCACAAAATTAAAGAACTTCATTCTTTTTTCCAATCCTAATAGTGAAACTTTACTTTCTAAAGATCTCTTGTATTTTTCGTGATCTTCAGTTCTTGTACTACCTGCAAGAATAATGTTTACCTTACCTAATTTGGTAATATATCAATTATCAGATCATAGCTGTTATTCTGGTTCTATAATCCAAAGATGGTGATTATATTCCTTCCAGAACATTTAATTTTGCTTTACATGCATTTTTATCTAATATTTCAGGATCAGATGATCCTAATGATTTAGACAATTTTATTTTTATTAATTCCATTCTTCCTTTAAATTTTATTATTGGAACAATTATCTGTCAGATGAATTCAAAAATTAAGTATCACTCTGTACTCTGTTTATCCAAGAATGAAGCGAACCTTCTGGAGGGTTGTTACAATTCTTATTCCTAAGTAGTTTTAGAATAGTAAAAAAAATGGATACATGAGATGTCCAAAAGGTCTGGCTGACACTTTATATAAGTGAATTGATATTTTTTAACTCTGTTTAATAATTTATGAGAGTAGATTGGATTTTAGATATATTATCCCTATTTTATAACATTATTTTCAAATTGTTGCACTTTTCTAATTCATTTACGAGTTATTCCATAATATCACAATCTATAATTAATACTTCTGCTTTTATAGTATATTTAAATATGTTTTAAACATATGTTTCTCTCTTAAATTCAAATTTCATTCATAAAACGTTAAAATTAGTAATTATGTTCAATTTTTAATCTCGATATTCTGAAATAACTTTATCTATAATTATTTGATATTCTTCAAGTATTTTTTCGTGCGTATCTTCAGAATCATATTCTTCCATTAATCTAACTTTCATATAGGTCACCATACGATACATTACAGATAAAAAACTAATTGAAAACCCTCTAAAACCATCTTTATACCCTTTAGAAAGAATATAATATATCATAAATTCTCTAAACAACTTAAACCAAATTGTGAGAAAGTTACTTCCAAGTTGAATCTTTTCCTTTTTACCTTCAAAAATATTCTTGGCTTCTATACTTGTATACCGGTTAAGACTTTTTTCAATGTAGTGTTCAAAATTTATGTAGCTGAAGTGCAAGAATCCCTCTTCAGGATCGTCAATTTTATAAATCCTTGCGTTATCGTCAATTTTAAAGAATTCATGGATCTCATCACCAAAATTTAAATATTCCTTTTTAAAAAATCTTGGATGCTGATCATCAAGGGCACCCCATCCCATCCTGTTTATCTGTTTGCCAGCAAAATAATTATTATGGGGTATATATATTACGTCTCCTGAATCGTATTCCATTATCTCCATTAATCTATCCCTTAATTTTTTTGGAACAACTTCATCGGCATCAACTATTAATATCCATTCGTTGGATGTTTGATCCCGTGCAAACTGCCTCGCAGGATCTGCATAGCCCAGATTCTCATAGTAAAATATTTTATCGGTATATTCTTTAGCAATTTCAATGGTTTTATCCGTGCTGTACATATCAACAACAACTATTTCATCGGCCCACTTAACCGATTCTAAACAGTTTTTAAGGTTTCTTTCTTCGTTAAATGTGTTTATTGATATGGATATTTTCATTCAAAGACCTCTAATGAATACTATATTATGAACTACTATTCCATTTTTATAATTTATTTATAAATGTTTAGCTTTTACCGATTATCTTTTTAAATAGGGTAATATCATTTTCTGAAAAAGTTTTTAAGATGTATAAAACCCCGAAATAAATAATTGTTGATAACATGATTACCAATAAGATATTTGCACTTAATAAAATAATAAATAGTCCCATAATTAAACTTGCTAATAATGGCTTAAGTAACATTTTGAAGATTGGAATTTTATATCCATGCACATTCATAATATGGAACCAAAATATGAAGCATGTCAGTTCTGTAAGTACCGTGATGAAACAAGCAGCTATTAAACCGTATTTTGGTAATAGCAGTAAATTCAGGACTATATTCAGTAACATGGCAACAAAAGCTGTTTTAACAATATCTCGTTGTTTGTTTATTGAATTTATAGCTGTTCCTAAAATATAATTGACGAATATTATTGGTATGGACCAGATCAGGATCTGAAGGGCAACTATGGATTGTGAAAACCCTGATTTGTATATGATTAATATGATTGGATTAGCAAGGAGAGTTGTACCTACTGCAATGGGCAGTCCAAGGATAACTAGATATTTAACGGATCTTTCATACGAAATCTTTAACAATTCCTTAGAAGAAACATTTAATCTGGAAAGCATAGGAAATATTGCGCTTACATAAACTAACGGTACAAACATTAAGGCAGTCATTAAACTATAAGCAGCATTGTACAATCCTACAGCCACATTACCGTTTATTATTTGCAGTAGTATAGTATCCACCCTAAAAGCAATCAATAAAAAAACACTTGATATGGTGAGGGGAATTGCTTCGATTATAAGAAATTTCCATAGATTCAGATCTATTTCTACTTTTGATAGTACAAACTTCCACAGATTTAAATCAATCTCTATTCTTGGTAAAATAAACTTCCACATACAGATTATAATGCCATAAATTAATGATATTACACTGGCAATTAAATATATCCTACCAAAATTTACTATGGACAGTTGATAATTAATAATTAGTAAAATACCTGAAAACATTATGATACTGTTTATAATTTGTCCAATCGATTGATACTCCATTTTTTCGTATGCCTGGAAAACAGAGTAAAAAATTGATGTAAAAGCACCAACAACAAATGATATGGTAATTAAATATATTAAAGCAGCAATTTGGGGTGGATAATGGAGCAGGGTGACAACCAAAACCATTGAAACTAGGGTAATACTGCTTAATATTATTTTTAGAGCTATGGTATTTCCAATATATTTATTTGCCAGTGATTTATCCCTTGATACTTCCCTTACTGTGAGGGTGCTGAGACCTAATTCAGTGAATATTGACAGTATTGCACCTAAAGCAAGTGCAAATGATATTATTCCAAAACCAGATGCACCAAGATAACGCGCAGTGTAAATGGTGTAGAAAAAAGCCAGAATATAACTTATAATCTGGGATATGAGTAAGACTGTTGTATTTTTTGCAACTTTACGTACTGCACTCATATTATTCATTTCCTAATAGGTTTTAAGTTGATACAAAATACGAAGTTTAATGAAATTTTTGATTATATTATTATGATCTGTTTTCTTTTTTGATAATATAACTATTTGCCTAATATACTTCTAAATATTTTAATATCCTCATCATCTAATCCTTTTATTAAAAATAGGGTTATTGTGTAAATTATGGTTGAGGTTAAGATTAACAGGAATAAATTCCAGTTTTTGAGGAAGATAATAAAAACTGCCATAACAGAACTTGCTACAACTACTTTAGTTATGGCTGATAAATCTTTACCGGATAATTGATAGCCCATAGATGAAACAACTTTGATTAAAAGTAATAAAGATGATAGTTCGGTGAAAACTGTTACAAAACTGGCTGCAATGTAACTGTATTTAGGTATGAGTAAAATATTTAGAATAATATTTATTACAGCATTAAAAACTGTTATTTTAGTTAAAACCAGCTGTTTGTTTGTAACTTCGAGTAAACGTGCAAATGCACTGCTCATAAATATTAGGACTGCGGACCATACCAGTATCTGCAGAGCTATGACTGATGGAATAAATTGTGTTCCATAAATTAGGGGTATGATCTTATCTGCCAGTAATGTTGTGCCGACACCGATTGGTATGCCAATTATGGTAGCATATTTGAAATATTTTTCATAGGCAAGCCGAAGTGACTCCTTTGACGTTACATAAAATTTTGACATTACAGGGAAGGTAACCACGTTGAGTACAATGGGAACAAAGAGTAATACCACGATAAGTTTGTAAGCTGCACTGTACCATCCCACAACTGTGGTTCCTACCATTATTGATAATAAGACCGAATCTATCAAGAAGTATATATTCATAAAAAGTGCTGTTACACCAAAGGGCCAAGCTTCTTTTATTTTTGGCTTCCAAAAACTTCGATCAAATTCGATTTTTGGTATTGAGAACTTCCAGAAGTATATCAGTAGAGTTTGAACTAGAATAATTGAACTTGAAAAAACGTAGACAGATGCAAAGTATATGACATTAAAATGGTAATATATTCCAATCAGAGTTCCAGCAAGCATTAACACACTGTTAAAGACTATGTTAATCGATAAATATTCCATCTTTTCATTAGCTTGGAAAACAGAGGTTAAAATACTACCAAAAGCTG
>Ga0302164_10000400_pt1 | contig 14971 bp, 7 predicted proteins | sample I_Fen_E3_1_FD_193500 | JGI IMG/M metagenome (GOLD analysis project Ga0302164, IMG submission 193500) | Peat permafrost microbial communities from Stordalen Mire near Abisko, Sweden - I_Fen_E3_1 | ecosystem: Environmental > Terrestrial > Soil > Wetlands > Permafrost | place: Sweden: Abisko...
GGCGGAATAACTGGATTTATAACACCTGTAACCGGATTGCCAAAGGACTATGTCATTTCTGATATTCTTCATAACCCTACCGATTCGCCGCAAACTGTAACCTATACAATTGTGCCGGAAAGTCCTTCGGGTTGTGCATCAGGACCGGCCAAGGTAATAATCATCACTATCAACCCGACACCTCAGGTGATCCCAAGTACGCTCACCCAGACCATCTGCAATGATGGGACCACAAATATAATTTTGGGAAGTGCAAGTACCTTTACCAGTGGTCTGATCACTTTTAACTATACTGTGGTTGCTACCGGTGGAGTAACCGGATATACCAGCCCTGTTACAGGTTTACCAAAAGATCATATCATTGCGGATATACTGCATAATCCGACCAATTCGCCTCAAACAGTTACCTATACAGTTGTTCCGATAAGTCCGACCGGTTGTGCAGCAGGACCAATCAAAACTATAGTCATAACAGTCAATCCAACTCCCCAGGTAATTCCCGGCACCCCAGCACAGACCATCTGTAATGATGGCACTGTGAATGTTATTCTTGGAAGTCCGAGTACATTTACGACAGGGGTTATCACTTTTAATTATACTGTCACAGCTACCGGTGGAGTGACAGGATTTACCACACCTCTGACCGGTTTGCTTAAGGATCATGTAATAGCTGATGTCCTGCATAATCCGACCGATTCACCCCAAACCGTAACTTACATAATAGTACCAATAAGTCCGACTGGATGTCCGGCAGGACCCGCCAAGGTTGTCGTCATTACCATAAACCCCACTCCGCAGGTGGTTCCAGGTACTCTTGCACAGACAATCTGCAATGATGGTTCTACAAATATATCTCTGGGAAGCCCGAGCACATTTACATCGGGGGTTATTACTTTTAATTATACAGTAGCTGCTACCGGTGGAGTTACAGGATTTACAACCCCTGTTACAGGATTGCCAAAGGGTCATGTTATTACTGATGTTCTTCATAACCCGACTGACTCACCGCAAACAGTAACTTATACAATTGTCCCTTTAAGTCCTACCGGTTGTCCTGCCGGGCCGGTCAAAATCGTGGTCATTACTGTCAACCCTACACCACAGGTAATTCCAAGTACACTGAACCAAACGATTTGTAATGATGCAGCAACTAGCATTACTCTGGCCAGCCCAAGCATCTTTACATCGGGTTTGATAACATTTAATTATACTGTTACAGCTACTGGCGGAGTAACCGGTTTTACAACGCCCGTTACAGGATTACCCAGAAATTTCATTATATCTAATGTTCTTCATAATCCGACCAATGTGCCTCAGACTGTTACCTATACAATAGTTCCTGTAAGTCCCACCGGATGCGCATCAGGACCCATAAAAACAGTTGTCATAACAGTCAATCCGACACCTCAGGTAAATCCAAGCACGCTGGCTCAGACGATTTGTAATGATGGTACTACAAGTATTACTCTTGCCAGTCCAAGTATATTCAGCAACGGACCAATCAAGTTTAATTACACTGTTATTGCTACCGGAGGCGTTACCGGTTTTGTCACCCCGGTTACAGGATTGCCAAAAGATTTTGTTATCTCAGATATACTTCATAACCCAACTGATTCACCACAGACTGCAACATATACTATTGTGCCTGTTAGTCCGACATTATGCACTGCGGGACCTGCTAAAGTTGTTATCGTAACAATTAATCCGACGCCAAGAATATTTCCAATTCCATCTAACAGCACTCAATGTGATAGCCTGACCACTAATATTCGATTGCAAAGTCCAAGTGTGTTTACTGCTGGATTGGTTACATTTAAATATACTGTTACGACGACTGGTTCGGTTTCAGGATATACTACCCCGGTAAGCGGAATGGGCAATAACCAGATCATTGGTGACAAATTAATTAATAATACAGATCATTATCAGACAGTTACGTACAGGATTGTTCCAGTTAGTCCTGCCGGTTGTATTGACGGCGTAGCAAGGGATATTTCAATTATTGTCAATCCGACCCCCAAAGTCATTCCTTCCAACAATTTTCCGGCTATCTGTTATATCGGAACACTTAACGGTGCTCCTGTAAATACACAGATTGTCCTTAATTCCCCGACAGTCATGACTTCAGGAACAATTAAGTTTGATTATACTGTTACTGTTACCGGCGGTCCCGGAGTTATTGTCGGAAACACAGCACCTGCATCTAATCTTAGTACAGGTTATACTATTAATTTAGCTTATCAGAATAATTCGGCTGTTCTACAATCAGTTTACTATTCAATTACACCAAAGGTTGATAATGCCATTTGCGTTCCGGGGAGGACTGTTAAAAGTGAAGTAAAGGTACATGCACAACCTCTTCAGAATATCATTGTTACGAAACCGCTGACATGTACGGGAGGAGCTGGACTTGCGGCATTAAGGGCTGTAATTTCTCAGGGAGCAGATCCATATCATGTTGATTGGAGAGGCCCCGTTGGATATCATAAAGTTGATTCATTGGATATTGCAAATCTGTCAAGCGGGAAATATGTTATAACAGTTATAGACAATCTGGGCTGTAACCGGAGTGATTCGTTAAGTATTGTACCTGTTACTGCAAGGCCCTATATTTCACCAACCCAGTTAAATCCCGGTAATTATCATGTTAGTTGTATTAATGCAACTGATGGTGAAATTCTTGTCTCTGTAACCGGAGGTATTACTCCTCCATATAATTATTGGGTTATTAAAAATGACATTGATACTTTATATAACGGCATTTTTACCAATAACCTGAGTTTTGCTGATCCTACCACATACAGGTATTATACTAATCTTGGAGCAGGCAGTTATACCCTCGTGACCAGAGATGTTAACGGGTGTGAGAATTTTACCAGGATAGTTTTCAGAGTGCCTCCGGTTATTGTTCCTGTCTTTAATAAATCTACTTATGCAGGAGGTTATAATATCTCCTGTAAAGGTTATAATGACGGATCTGTATGGGTTCAGAGTATTACAGGTGCAAGAGGAAGTTATCTCTACCGGTGGTTTACTTTCGATGGAAATATTCCCGGACCTGACAATACAAACAGGATAGATAATATAACAGCAGGTAAATATTACCTCGAGACCAGTGACAGCTATTATCCAACCTGTGTTAAGATTGACAGCATAACAATAACTCAGCCTGACGGGATGAATCTGTCAGGTTCAGTGTTATCTAAATCCCCTGACGGGAACTACAATATTTCATGTAATGGTAGCGTTGATGGATCAATCAGCATGACTATTGCCGGCGGATCAGGAAATTATCTGTTCAGCTGGACAGGACCATCAGGATATGCTGCAAGTACAAAAGATATAACAGGTTTGAAAACAGGAACATACACATGTCTCGTAAAGGATCTTAATGGATGTACTTTAGTCCCATCACCAACATTTACTTTAACCGAACCGTTACCGCTTGTAATAAACCCACCAATAAAATCAATCTCAAACGACGGAGCTTATAATATCAATTGTTATGGCGCAAATACCGGGACAATAAATATTGCAGTATCAGGAGGAAGCATAGGAAACTATAAATATGTATGGAGTACGACTAACGGTTCCGGAATTATAAACGGACAGAAAGATCAAACCTCTCTTACAGCCGGCACATACCATCTTGTTGTGTCCGATTTGAACAACTGCGTAACATCAGCCGATATTTCACTGACACAGCCGCCTGATTTCGTTGCAAAACTTACCAGGACCAATATAACTTGTCAGTCACCGGGATTTAATAATGGTTCGATAAATCTGACAGTTACGGGTGGGATTGCCCCATATTCATATTTATGGTCAAACGGTGAAATAACGGAGGATCTTATTGGTCTGATACCTGGCGATTATGAAGTAACGGTTACTGACTTCAACGGATGCATTAAAAAGGTTTCTACAAGAATTGACCTGCCTCCTGCTTTAACTTATACCAGGAATATCTCAAATTTTAACGGTTTCAATATAAGCTGTAATGGAATGGCAAACGGGTTTATCAGTATAGATCCGACTACAGGAGTGGCTCCATTTGTTTATTCATGGACAGGGCCAAACGGATTTACCAGTTCTGTGAAAAATATTTCGGACCTTATTGCGGGTCAGTATCAATTACAGTTGGTCGATAGTAATCAATGCAAGGCTTCAGAAATTTTTAATCTTACCGAACCAGGAAAACTTGGGATGACATTCAGTTTACCATCAAGCACCGCAGGCGGATTTAATATTAATTGTGCAGGTGATAATACAGGATATATTGATATTGAACCGGTAAATCAGGTGAGTACAGTAGACTACCTCTGGGAAGATGGTATTTTTGGTAAAACCAGAACGAATCTTCTGGCTGGTAATTACAGCATAATCATTACAGATGCAAATAATTGCCACGCAAGTGCGGTAGTCACACTTACTCAGCCTGATTCATTGAAAATCGTGTTTGATATTACACCGCCATTCTGTCCCGATAAACCTGATGGTGTGATACTGACAAGTGTTAGCGGTGGCGTAAAAGGTGCAGATTATTTCTATCGATGGGCAGATAACTCAACCAACAGGAACCTCTCAAATGTCACCAGGGGTTTTTATAAAATCACTGTTACCGACCTGAATGGATGTATAGCAAAAGACTCTGTAAAGGTAGATCCTATTAACGAAACCTGTCTTGTACTTCCAAAGGCTTTTTCTCCCAATGGAGACCTGATTAATGATGTCTGGAATATCGGAATGAAAGAACTATATCCAAAAATGGAAGTTAAGATCTTTAACAGATGGGGTGAGTCTGTCTGGAGATCGGAGAAGGGATATCCTATACCATGGGATGGGAAAAGCAACGGAGCTCAGCTTCCAATTGACTCTTATCACTATGTAATTGATCTGCATAACGGGTCGAGACCAATAATTGGTAATGTAACTATTGTACGGTAAATAAAATATTTAAACGGTTGTGAGAAGATCTGCATTTATATTGTTATTGTTTCTGTCAGGTACTCTGGCCTACGGACAACAGCTACCACTATATAGCCAGTATCTTTATAATAAATTTCTTATTAATCCGGCAGTTGCAGGAAGTGATGGTTATACAAGTATCAGCCTGACTGCCAGAGAACAATGGGTTGGTTATTCCGGTGCCCCGAGGACCTTTTCATTCAGCTGGCAGACAAGGGTTCTTAAAAAGAGCTTCATTATGAAGCAAACAAAATTAAAACATGCAACTTTCAGACCAAAAACTGACGGGAAAGTCGGGCTTGGAGGATATGTCTTCAGTGATAAAAACGGGCTTATTCAAAGAACTGGTTTTCAGGTTGCGTATTCGTATCATACGTGGCTGCAAAACAGCACTCAATTATCCTTCGGACTTGCTTTTACCGGTTATTATTATAAAATTGATGATAAGCAAATCAATTTCGAAGACCCTAATGAACCATGGCTTAATAATAATCTTCGGCGCGGCATTTTTGTGCCTGATCTGGGTTTTGGAGCTTACCTGCTTAATCCAAGATACTGCGTTGGTTTTTCTGCTGACCAGCTTTCCGAGGCTTCTGCAAAGATCGGAGGTCCAGCTTATAAAAACTTCTCAATGAGCAGGCAGTATTATCTTTTCGGCTCTTATGATTTTAGTTTTGGAACTTCAACAATTATTCAGCCTTCGTTCCTTTTTAAAATGTCTGAACAGGTAAAACCACAGGTTGATATAGGAGCGACTTATATTTACAACCAGGATTTTTGGGCCGGATTGGCATATCGGACCAGCGGCGCTTTGATAGCTAATGTAGGCATGAAATATCAGAATATGTTTTTTGGATATGCCTTCGATTTCACAATGCAGGAAATTCAGAGAATAACTTATGGCACCCATGAAATAACTGTTGCTCTTAAATTCGGAGACAATTCAAGAAGATATCGCTGGCTTGACAGATATTAAATGATGTCCTTATGCAGGATATAGATAACTGAACTGCTTCTGCCCTTAATAAACGCCGATAAAAATGCAAATTTCACTGCTTTTGAAATTCCTATAATAAAGGGGGATCTGCTCCCCTTGTATTTTTCACTGAGAAATGAAATATAAAAAACATCGAAAGGAAGTACCCTGATACTTTCTAATCTGAATCCTGTTTTTTCGGAAAAAAATCTGAATGTTGACGGACTAAAATGCCATAAATGCCTTGGGACATCCCAGGCAGCCCAGAAACCTTTGTAGTATTCTGCATCATAAGAGCTGCAATTCGGTAAGGCAATAATACAAACGGCGCCCGGTTTTAGCAATCTATAAATTTCCGAGATGTAATAATAAGGATCATGGAAGTGTTCAAGTACATGCCAGAGGGTTATACAATCAAAGCTTTCTGCCTTAAGAGCTGACACATAATCCGGGATATTAACTTCGAGGCCGAAATTGGACTTTGAGAAATTCCTTGCTTTTTCATTTATTTCTATTCCTTCGGAATGCCACCCTGCCTTCTTCATGACATGCGCAAAATAGCCGGTTCCACTGCCGATATCAACTATACTACCGGTTTTAAGACCGGTAACTTTCCTGATAAGATTCCTCTTTTTTGCGAGCATTATTCTCCTTGCAATTCTGTACAGCTTATTTGAAAATCCTTCGGAAGTGTCGCTGTGTGATATATAATCATCAGATTCGTAAAACTCCGCAATATCAACTTCTTCCGGATAGTCCTGCGTAAACCGGAAATCACATTCTGAACATTTGTATATATCAAAATTTGCCATACTGACAAAATAGTCAGTGCAAGTGAATTGCAGCCCTATCTTTTCAGAAGAGCAAAGCGGACATACTGTATGATGTACCATACTATTCAGACTTTGACTTCCGGATAAATCCTTTGAAGAAATAGCCTGCGCAGAGCAGAATCAGCAAAACAGAACTGGCCAGCGATACTTTATTCCCGAAATAATAAGAAGCAGGCTTGAAAATAAATTTTATTTCATGATCTCCGGCAGGAACGACCATCCCTCTAAGAACCCAGTCAGCACGAAAATATCTGCTCTCCTTTCCGTCAATAAAACACTTCCAGCCGGCCGGGTAATAAATTTCTGAGAAGACAACCAATTTGTCCTCTTTGGCAGAGTATTTATAAAGTAATTCATCAGGCTGGTAAGACACAAGTGTTATCTTTTCATTTTCCAGTACGGGATAGGATGTTTTGGCTATCTGATCTTTAAAGGATTTATCGATAGTTGCATCTTTTAAAGGATTAAATGATTTGACCAATGAAATCTCTTTGTTGGCATTTTCCGCTATGACCGGATTTTCTACAAACCATGCATTTCCCAGAGCATTCTTATTTATTAGTGGGAGTGATGCGGAATTGAAGATTACATATTTGGTATTCAGCATATTAAGGGCAGGCACAGGAGTGTTATTTAAAGCTTCCTGAAGTTCTTCTAATGACTGAGCCTTCTGTGCAGCACTGCCAAAGGTCCCGAGTTCAGGATAAATGCAGGAATCGATTAACTCCTGGTATCTCTCCATTTTCGCACCATGATAACCTCCTATAGACTTATGAAAATATGAATTCGGAGAGTTATCATTAAATGGAGAACCGGCAAGATTGAGAACCCGCGACTGATCATGATCTTTCAGGATAAAAGCATCTGCTGCAGTTGGCATAAATGACTTTTGTATGGTGGAGGGTTTTTCAAACCGGTCAGCATCAAGATATCTTTTATCCACAGTCCAGAGATCAATAATAACCAGAAGAGCAATTATAAGTATTGAATATTCCTTCCTTATCTTTTCATTTATAAAGGCAAGGATTACCGCTGAAGAAAGTAAAATAAACACCAGTGATCTGACAGCATCACTTCTCAGTAGCGCTTTTCTGTCTGTTTCAAGTGCGGTTTTGAGCCATCCGGGAAGATCAAATTCATTTTGTCCGATGAAGGAGCCGGCAATACCGGGGAGTATGATAGCGAGCAAAAGAAAACCCCCTGTTATTCCGGCAGCGATTTTTAATCCTTTTAATATCTCCTTTTTTGTTATACTGCCATTGAAAATATCTCTTAGGGCCAGAAATCCAAGCAGCGGAATACAAAATTCAGCAATAACAAGTGTCATTGTAACTGCCCTGAACTTATTATAGCCCGGGAAATAATTAATAAAAAGATTTGTAAAAGGCATGAAATTTTTCCCCCAGGAGAGCATTATTGACAAAACGGTTGCTGCAAGCAGCCACCATTTTTCAGGTCCTTTTATTAGAATCAGCCCCAGCACAAACAGGAAAAAAACAATGGCTCCTACATAATGAGGCCCTTCAGTACCACCTGCCTGTGGGCCCCAGTATTTCTGAATCTGACTGGCAGCTGCCTGGTTATTATTCTGACTTAATACTTTATAAGTTTCCGAATTACGGTCAAAAGGGTGACTTGAACCTCCTTTATAATTTGGGATCAATAAATTGAATGTTTCATCAACACCATAACTCCAATAAGTAATATAGTCTTTAGTCAAACCTGATGTAACATTTTTATTTTCAGTCACCAGATCTGATTTTCCCCTGATTGAATATTTTCCGTATTCATAGGTGGTGTAGAGGCTGGCAAAGTTAATTCCGACAGCAATTACAAATGGTATAATCAATAGGGCAGATGTTTTAAAGAATTCAATTATTGTTTTGTTTTTCAGGGAATAAATAAATTCAACAATTACGAATACAATCAGAATGATCAGACTATAATATGTTATCTGCGGATGATTGGCCTGAATCTCAAGAGCAAGAATAAAGGCTGTGAATAATGCTCCCTTCAAAGCATTAACCCGATAAGTGTAATATATTCCTCCGATCATAGGTGCCATATATGCCAGAGCTATTGCCTGAGTATTATGCCCCGCACCGAGAATCTGAAAGAAAAATGAGGAGAAACCGTACGCTATTGCTCCTGCAATGGCCAGCCAGGAGTCAACTCCAAAAATCAGAAGCATAACATAAAATCCCAGCATTGAGAGAAAGAGGACAGAAACCGGCATTTTAAACATCCTGAGGAATGTATCGGCGTATTTAATAAGGTTGCCCGGGTATCGGGTGGATATCAGATAAGCAGGCATACCACTGAAGATAGAATTGGTCCATAGCGGCTCACGTCCGTTTTTCTCGCGAAAATCCTGGATCTCTTTGGAGTTGATTTTAGATACGGTTGAGTCATTAGCCTTCAGCACCTTGCCTTCCAATACAGGATAGAAATATAAAAAAGATACAACTGTGAATATTAAAATTGCAATCAGATGTGGCAGAGCGGGTTTTATTTTATCTTTTATTTCCATCTCAATTTTATTAAGGTTTCTTACCTGCAGAAAAACAAAATTATAAATTTAATTTTTATGACTCATCTGTAATTCCTTTTAAAGAATTCAGATTGCTTCTAAAGTTGCGTATTTTTGACCATTTGTGTATGAATCCTCTTATAGACTGTAATTCAACAGGTTCGTAAAAATTTAACAAATAAAGTATAAAGGGAAAGCTCACTACACATCCTGATTTGATTATCAATCGTGGAAGCAGATGCATACCATTAATCAATAAGCTGGAAAAAGCTATGGCTGACCCTACGATCAGTAACATTCCTATCTTCTTCATTTCATAGGGTACATAAAAAGCTTTCTGTGAAAAGTAGTAGCAGGCATACCAGTAAATAAACTGAGACAGTAACGTGGCTATTGCAGATCCTGTAATGCTCCAGACCGGTATTAATAATATATTCAGAGCAAGGCTTATAACCGTTGAGAACACAACAATACCTCCGATTATTCCGGTTTTTTTTGCGATATGCAGACCGTAAACCGTAACCTCCTTCATATTTATAAAGAATATAGAGATTGACAAAATAGGAATTATTACAACCGCACCCCAGAACTCTTTTGAACCTGCCATTACCTTTATTAATTCGTAGGAAAACATGGATACCGCAACAATAGCACACATCAGGGCAAATGATGAATACAGGAGAACTTTTGAATAGAATCTTTTATTGTTGGCAGTATCGATGCGTTTTATCATCATAGGCCCAAGTGCAAGTTTTATGGAATCTACAATTGCAAGCTTCAGGACGCTTGTAATTTTGAAGGCCAGAGTATAGAGTGCAACATATTTCAGGAGAGCAAGAGAATTGAGCGAAAACCTGTCGATAACATTCAGCAAGACGGCAGAAATATTTGCAATCAGCAATGGGAATCCATATCGGCTCATCGACTTAAAAATCGTTTTATCGAAAAATAGCCTGGTGTTTTTAATGATATAGCCCATGAGAATAAGGACTGAAATGCTGTTGCCTATGACTTGTGCCAGATAAATCCCCTCCAGCCCCATCTTCCTGGAGATGATAAAATAGAGAGTCAGAGACAGGACAAGAACCAGTTTAAACAGATTTGTAACAGTATATAACACTGATTTTGACTGGAGTCTCATCAGAGTATTGATTATATTATTTACAGCCTGAATTGCAGATGAAATGATTACCAGTGAAATTACGCGCCCCCAATCGGGTTTTGAAAATATCACTTCTGAAAGCCTAGCTGATAATGGAATCAGTAGCACGCAAAAAGCTAAAGAAACAACTACTTGTGTGGAAAGAGACATAAAGAAAATCCCCTTCTGATTGCTTTTATGCTCTTTATCCCAAAACCATCTGGTTAAGCTCTGAGGCAGACCTGAGGCCAGAAAAGCAGTCAGTACCAGCGCTGAAATTTCCAGCAATCCAATTCTTCCGAAATCGTCAACAGTAAAAAATTTCTGATCAAGATATACCGGTATCAACAACAAACCGACAAACTTAATTGCCATATTGCCAAGGCCGTAGACTAAGGTATCTTTTAATGATATTTTGATGGATTTCAGCATTTACAGACACGTCATAGATAAATCATCAGTTTATATTTCCGGAGATAATTATTGTTTTAAAATAGTAAAACGGGTATTTCACGGTAATGCCTGCCAGCCGTTTTATTTTTCTTATAATAAGTTCCGGAACAGATAGATTCTGAAGATTTGAATAAGCTATCTTTTCAGGTTTATAGCCTGCCGATGACAAAACTTTGGAAATTGTATAGGGTGTGAACCAGAACCTGTGATCAGAATTTATTATCTCCTTATAATGCATCATATTCCTGAATTGAGTCCTGTTATAAATAGTCGGAACTGTAATTATGAATCCGGTGACATTTTTCCCATACTTCTCTTTAAAAACTTTCAGAAAATTCCCGGGATTATCAAGATGTTCGATTATCTCACCAAAAACAGCATAGTCCCAATGATCTTCATTTATAATTGTAAAATCATCAGTAACTATGTTTCCGTGATACACATTCTGATAGCCTAAATCTTTCTTAATGAACTCAATGCTCTCTTTGTCAATATCAATTCCAATACATCTGTTTGCATTGTCAGTTATTAATTTATGAAGCCAGGTATTGTTCTTAATTTTTTCATTGATTATTTGAATGTGATCTGAGCACCCAATGTGAATGACATTTTTATTCCTGATTATTTCCGTAATGGCAGCTTCACGCGAAATAATCCTGTGCTTTGATTTCTCGATTTCGACAGTAAGGCTTTTCTGGAAATTTTCACCATTCAGATACTTTAAAACTTCCGGTTCTATCTTCATAGTTTATTGATGAATCTCTTTTTTTGATGAGGCGAAGATACTATTTAGCTTCAACATAAAATCGTAGTAATTGTCAGAAGCTTTGAAATTGCTTTCCCAGTTATTTAGGGCATTATTCCTGAGTATCTTCTGTTCCTCTTCCGGTAAAGCTGCATATTGCTGAATCAGCTTCGCAAGATCTGAAGGTTTAAAATCAGACGGTAGCAGTGATCCGGTTCCTTCCCTGACCACTTCATTTACACCGCCCACATCTGTTGCAATTGAAGGAATGCCAAATGATTGTGCCTCCATTATGCTGACAGGTATTCCTTCTGTGGAACTCGTATTTATAAAAAGATCAATTTTATTCGAACTATAAAATTTAAGCAATTCATCATTAGGAATTTGTCCCATAAAGGAATACTCTATATTTGGCAGGGGGCCTAATTTTTCTACAGCCAGTTTTTCGAGGTCATCACTTAATATGCCACCTCCGAAATGAAACCATGATATTTTTTTGTCTGAAACGACCAGTTCCAGTGAAGCGATAATAAGATCGATCCTTTTGAGCGGGATCATATTAGAACAGGACACAATAACATATTTATCTGACTTTGGTATTTTAACTTCTCCGGTGTAAGGTTTTGCTATCCCAAGACGGGATATAATAAATGAAGGACTTATGGTTTTAGTTTTCGAAGAGAAGTATTGCCTGCCATTTTCTGAAATAAAGAATATTGCGTCCAGGTTTTTTGCTGTAAATTTTAACAAAGGCAGATAGCCCTGGCTGGTTTTTTCTTCATAGATGTCACTCCCATGTGCGCGGGCAACTTTAATGCTGTCAGGATAATTAAGCAATGCGATTGCATGAGCTCCTGTTTTAAACCAGTATGAATAGAATACTATATTGCCATTTATCTTCTCATCCAGGAGTTTACCGCGGATAAAATCCCTTAACTGAATAGCTTTGATGATTTTTTTAACTAGGATTAGTCTGTTTTTTATTGTCAGCGGGTTGCCTGCACTTTTTCTGAATATTAATTCATCTTTTACCATTTTGGAAATAATACCAAAATTAAAAAGTGAGAGAAATGGCAGAAGAAGGAATCCGGACAGTGAGGTTGATGTATTGTATCTGTAAATTGTTACATTCTCAGGAAGAGCCCTGGTCTGCTTCCCCGATATATTTTGTGATATGATAAATATTTTATCAAATTCCCGGCTTAAAAAAGGGAATTCAGCTTCTATAAATGCTTCCCCAGCTGAGTAGGGAAATTGAGATGTTATAAAAACGAGAGTCCTCATAAGCTGACAGCCTCTGCTCAGAAGCCCATTGTTTTATATGCAGATATTAAATTCTCCTTAACAATCCCTACATGGTACTCCTTCATAATTGCGTCAAACCCGTTTTTCCCGAGATTAACTCTTAAATCTTTGTCTTCCAAGAGCTTTATAATACTATTCTTAAACTCCGCCATGTTTGTGAAAATGAATCCGCAATTATGTTTTTCAATCAGTTTTTGTTGCGGAATGCAATCAGATGCTATAATGGGTTTACTTCCCAGCATGTATTCATATATTTTATTTGCTACTCCTGATTCATGCTGCGGATTCTTGTGAAAAGGTGCGATACAGATATCAATCATATTAAGATAGTCGAACAATTCGCTGGCGTTTATCCATGGAATATAATGTACTTTACCGGCAAATAATTCATTATTAATAAGTTTTAAAAAATATGGTTTGTCTTTTTTGTCAACAGGCCCGATAAGAAGAAAGTTAACCTGATAGTTTTCCATTAATAGGTTTTTAAACACTTCGAGGGAATCAAACACACCTCTTCTTTCGGCAATCACTCCATAATAAAAAATTACAGGAAAATTGTTCAGGAAAGGGTTTCCAATGGCATTTTTGGAATTTAATGATACCTGTGTAAGATCGGGCACATTTGGTAATACAACGAATCTCGAGACAGACAGTTCTGGATAACGTAATATGAGGAGATCCCTGAAATCTGAACTCAGAACAATGATCGTGTCTGCAAATTCAAGATACTTTCTTTCCTTTTTCTTCCATTGTTGCGGCCGGGAGATCAGACCTCTTAATACTCCTTTTGTCCAGTTGTAGGTTGTTACAGTAAAAGGATAATTTTCATGCAGATCAAGAATTAAGGGAATGGGTCTTTCTGAATTTTTAATTCCGTTAAATGAAGCCCGGGCCATATATAGATCATGAACATGCAGTACTTCAATTTTATTACTTAAAATAAATTTTTTAATCCGGGAAGCCCAGAACCATTCGTAAACAGGAATGGTATTTAACAGGAAAAATAAGAAATCCTTTATTTTTTTAGGGATTTTGATTCTTGTGATATTTACACCCGGCAGATGATTATCAGAGGATTTCCGGAACCCAAAGCATAGTACAAAAATTTCGAATCCCTGTTCTTTGAGAATCCCTATTTCCCGAAGTACACGTACGTCACTGTTTAATTCATTATCGACAACTATGCCACATCTCATCATGTAATTCCTCTAATGGAATATTAAGAGCTTAAATGTTTATTAAAGATAGAAAAAACAGGGGAGGTAGCTTCATTAAATTCTAAGTTTTAGTCGGTTTTTAGAAAAGGGATATGAGCTGTTTAGTCAATTCGCTTGCACTGTAAACTTTTGAGCCGGTCCTTGAATCAGGGGAATTCCCAAGGATCAATGTTGTCATATACTCCTGGATCCCTTTGGAATCTGAATAGGAAAACATTCTGCCATGACCTGTTTCTTTCAGGATTTCAGCAGCATCACCATCCGGCGGTCCAACACAAACTATTGGCTTGCCGGATGCGATATACTCAAATATTTTCCCGGTAATAATGCTTCTGTTACTCTTATGAACAGGAATGATCAGTAAAAGAACTGAAGTTTCGAGCATATACTTTATAGCAGTGGGATGATCAACATAACTAATAAACTCAACAGGCGCTGCTCCCGATCGGGATAGGATCAGATCTTTTTGTTTTGGAGTGACAGTCCCGATAAATTTTAACCTGTAATTGTACCCTTCTTCTCTTATAAAATCAAGGGCATCGAGAAACACTGTAACAGGATAGGTATCAGAGAGAGTGCCGGTGTAAGAAATTGTAAAAATTTCAGGAGAAGAAGAGTCAAGTCCTGCAAAATCATCATCATCAAAACCGTTTGTAATAACTGTGATTTTGTTTTCTGCACCACAAAGCTTTGAAGAAAACAGGGCTTTCAATGAACTTCCCACAGTTACTATTTTGTCTGCCTTATTGAGAACTTTTTTCTCATAAGCCGAATCTATCAATTTTGAGATAAATGTCGGATAGAAG
>Ga0302164_10000401_pt1 | contig 14933 bp, 11 predicted proteins | sample I_Fen_E3_1_FD_193500 | JGI IMG/M metagenome (GOLD analysis project Ga0302164, IMG submission 193500) | Peat permafrost microbial communities from Stordalen Mire near Abisko, Sweden - I_Fen_E3_1 | ecosystem: Environmental > Terrestrial > Soil > Wetlands > Permafrost | place: Sweden: Abisko...
ACCACCTTTGGTTTTACAATATTATTCAGGATCATTGTAAAGAAAAAGAGAGCAATCATGCCACTAAGTATATAAACAGGACGTCTTCCCTTTAATACCCATTTAAGTGTGCTCTCATATTTTCTCATCAATGCAGGGAAAGTATGGTTTTGAAATCTCCTGAACACCTTGTATCCGAATAATTCATGCCCCAGGAAGGATATTGCAATGAATATTCCGAAGTTGGCAATTCCTCTTATACCTAAAAGATAAAAAGGTAATGATAACAATACTATTAAGCCGGTTGTTTTGTAGACATTGCGTTTGTTAACTGGTGCATCTTCGTCTTCCATCTTCATGAAATCGACTGCAAACACCGGGTTGAAGATATAAGCTACAACTAATGAGGCAAAAAGAGTAATGATAAGGGTTACAGGTATAAATACCATAAAGCTTCCGACCACTCCAGGCCAGAATGCCAGAGGGAAGAATGGTGCAAGAGTTGTAAGAGTTCCCGAAAGTATAGGAAGAAAAACTTCGCCGGCAGCATGTTTTGCCGACGACTTGATATCCATTTTAGTTTTCCTGTGAATACGGTGAGTATTCTCAATCACAACAATGGCATCATCAACAACAATTCCGAGTGCAAAAATAAATGCAAACATCACAAGCATGTTCATTGTGAATCCAATCCAGGGCATCACTATGAATGCAATGGCCATCGATAAAGGAACGGACAGTGCTACAAAAAGAGCATTTACAAGACCCATGAAAAACATCAGAACGATAGTAACAAAGATGAATCCCAGAATTATGGTATTATTAAGTTCATTGACAGTATTCCTGGTATTGCGCGATTGGTCACCTGTTACCTGAATAATAAGATTTGACGGCAGCTTTGTTTTCTGCATGTCGGCAATTATAGCTTTTATCTTATCTGATGCATCGAGAAGATTCTGACCACTCTTTTTAATGACGTTTAGGGTAACAACATTTTTTCCATTGTAACGTGCATAATTTTCGGGCTGATGAAATCCATCGCGTACAGCTGCAATATCACCCAGTTTGATCAGGGCCCCGCTACCGCTGGTAACAATAATATTTTTAATCTGATCAACATTAGTCACTTCACCGACAACCCTTATCGACCTGCTCATCTGCTGAAGATCTATATTTCCACCCGATACTGTCATGTTGTTAGCGCTTACTGCGCCCTGGACATCCCTGAAAGTGAGGCTGGCAGCCTTCATCTTATACATATCAATATCAATCTGGATCTCCCTTGTCAGAGCACCGCCTATTTCAACCCGGGTAATCTCCTTGAGACTTTCAATCCTGTCCTGCATATCGTCGGCGTATTTCTTCAAACGATCCAATGGAATATCACCCGATAAATTAATGTACTGGATCGGAATCTCCGACAGATCGATCTCCATCACCGATGGTTCAACGAAAGTGGGATCCGTTGGCAGATCTCTTTTAGTTTTATCAACAGCATCTTTAACTTTCTGTTTTGCATCCTTAATTTCAATCCCGGTATTAAACTCAACTATAATTGCTGAAAAGTCCTGTACCGACCTTGATGTGATCTTCTTAACACCACCGATGGATTTAAGATTCTTTTCCAGCGGCCTGGTAACCAGGTTCTCCATATCGGCAGGCGATGTGCCCGGATACATGGTATTAACATTTATCATTGGTATAACAATCTCCGGGATCTGTTCCTTGGGAATTGTATAATAGTTTATTATGCCAAATACCGATATGATAAACACCAGAACATAAACACTGATCTTATTGTCAATTGCCCAGCTGGTAGCAAAGAATTCTTTAAATTTCTTTTCCATGAAAATATTTTTTATTCTCTAATAAATTCAAAATCAGAACACAAATTAAAACCTGACATATTCGCCATCAACCAGTTCCTGATAACCAATCGATATAACTTTATCACCAACAGCTAAACCCGAAAGAACTTCTGCAACACCGTTATAACTATTGCCCAGAACAACAGGCTGTTTAAAGGCTGCATGGAATTTGTCTTTTGGACGAACTACATAAACATAACTGCCAGCCGGATCGGTCTGAATCACATTCATAGGAACCTGAATTGCTTTGTCGGTATGGTAATCATTTATCTGAATAATTGCTATCATATTAGCTTTAAGATCGGTAATACCATCTGTAAGTTTTGTCTCTATCATAAAAGTCCTGTTCACAGGATTAATATACTTACTTACAAAATCCACTTTCGTCTCGATTTGTTTATTTATATCGGGAAATAGAACAATCAGTTTGTCACCCAGCTTTACCCTGGCTGAATAAGCCTCCGATACTTCTGCAGTTACTTTAAGGTTCTTAAATGCCAGAACCCTGTAAGCTGCCAGACGCGGATCGGGGGATACGACTCCTCCAACTTTTATATTGCACTCTTCAATTGTACCATCAATAGGCGACTTAATTTTGAATTTATCCAGATTCTGTTTTAAAGATGAAATCTGTTTTTCGAGTGACTCTTTGTTTGTTTTTGACTGCAGGAACTGAACCTCGCTTCCAATTTTCTGATCCCATAGACGCTTCTGCTTATCAAAGATATCTGAAGCTAATTTGTATTGAGTTTCAAGACTTTGCATCTGGCTGCGATACTGCTGATCGTCAATCTGCGCTAAGACCTGCCCCTTTACAACTTTTTGGCCTACATCAGCAAACTTTGCAGATACTGTACCCGGAGCCTCAGCAAAAACAGCGGCATTCTGATCACCATCGAGTTTCCCCTGAACTCTGACAAAATGGTCGAATGTATTTACAGCAACATCCTTGAGCCCAATAAGCTTAAATTTTGAAGGATTAAGAGAATCTTTTTGTCCGGCGCTTATTTCACTTTCCAGAGATTTTATTTTTTCGGCTATTGCAGTTTGTTGATCTTTCAGTTTTGAAAGTTGTGCCTGCTTGTTGCTGCTGCAGGAAAACATAATTAATAAAACTAATATACCGGTAATACTTAATTTAATGGTTTTCATATCTGATGTGATTTGTATTATTATTCTGATTTTATAAACAATATAATTTATTTGCTGCTGCTTAAAATACGATCAAGCTTCGCTTTTGCATTCAAAAGAGAAAGTATAGAATTGTAGTATGCTGTTTCAGATGTTAAATACTGGCTTTGGTTTTGAGACAGTTCAAAACTTGTTGATACTCCTTCATGATACTTTATGAGCGTTTTATCATAAACCCGTTTACTCAGTATAATGCTCTCCTTATTAGTCGTAAAGTTATTGTATGCTGTCTGGTAGTTGTTGAGAGCAGTTTCAAATTCCATGATTAAACCCTGCCTGGCATCCTCTTTGTTCAGTTCTGATTTATTGAGATTAAACCGGGCCTCACTGATTTTTGCATTACGCTGAAAACTTGTAAAGATGGGGAAACTTAATGTGGCTCCTACAACATCTTTAACTGCAAAATTGAATGAAGGTTTATTGGTTTGCTCCTCGTGACGGTAAAAAGCAGCAATACTTGGTAAGTATTTAGACTGCTCGCGCTTTAACATAAGAGCAGAAAGGTCTGTCTGAGCACTCACTAACTGATAATCAACACTTTTTACCACGTTATATTCAGGTGAAACAAGGTATTGCATATTTCCCTCTGAAATAAATCCCTGAATGCTGTCTGTTAAAGCTATCTCCTGACTGAAATCCATTCCGAGCTGAAATTTGAGAAGTTTAACTGACGTCTCCTTCTGTGACTCTATAGACGTAATAAGTCTCTTAAGGTTAGACCAGCTTATTTTGATCTGGTCAACGTCTGTCTCCTCATTAAAACCCTGCTGGTTCATTTTAGCCATATCATTGTAAGTCTGGTTAACCGATTCAAGACTCGCATTTAATACCTTGAGACTTTCACCAAGCACAATGATCAGATAATATGTGTTTGCAACCGATTCCTTTGTTTGATATTCTGTTTTAACAAGTGCCTTCTCAGACATTTCCTTTACCACTTTAGTTGCCTGAAGACCTACCAGGTATTCTCCGCTGAAAATAAGCTGAGAAACTGTAAAATCGAAGGTTGTATTATTCCTTACACCTAAAGGAAAAGAGGGTGATGGTTTATAAGCATTCGCAATATCATCTTTGGTAAGATAACCGGTTGGCGGCAATGAATTCACATCAAGATATGAACCAAAGCTCAGTTCCGGAATTACAAACTGATGCAGGTAGTTTGCTGCCAGGTTCAGCTGAGGAAGTCCCACTGCCAGGTTTTCCTTAACTTGTTTTGTAGCAATATTAATGTCAATTTTTGCGGACTTAATAGTACGATTATTCTGAAGAGCATATGTTTGCGCTTCAGATACTGAGAGTTTAATTATTTCTTTTTTATCCTGCCCGAATCCTTTTATAATAGACCCCAGGAGAATATACATTAAAAGGCATTTTCGCATAAAATTCATATTAAAAAATTATTTCTTATTACTATTTTCTAATTCTCTTATTTTCTTTTCCAGCTCAGTTATTCCTTTTTCAGTGGCGATTCCCCGTACATGATAAGTCAGAAGTTCAACAAAAAGTTTGATAGATGAGAACTCCTCCACTGTAAACAATTCATTTATCTGTGAGTTCTCTATTCTCCACAGGTAAAGCTTTGCTATTACTTCTTTATTCATTTCTTTTCGGTAGAGCCCCTCTTTTATCCCTTTTTTAAGATTTAAAAGAATATAATTATAAACTCCTTCCCGGCGTGCATTTACAGTTTTTTGAAAATGTTGTGGATAATATTTTTTGAGGTCATATTCTGTTGCAGGATTCTGATCGCGCATTAATTTATTCATGAAGATCGATATTTCAAATAACTCTTCGATAGCATTGAAGCCAACCCGAAAACATTTACAGATTTCTTCCTGCCTCATCAGGATTTCGTTATCAACAAATTTACCAACAAGGTCATCTTTATCTGTAACGTACTGGTATAGAGTCTTTTTTGACATACCAAGTTCATGAGCCACGTCATCCATTGTAATACTTTTAATTCCGTATTTCATGTACAACTCCCGAGCCTTCACCAGTATATTCTTCAATTCCTCATTCATGCCGCAAAAATATATTAAATAAACTCAGGAAACAAATTTTATATAAAATGTTTCCGAAGTTTTTTCATAATTTAACAAAAATGTAACAATTCAGCAGTTCGGGCTTAAAATGAGCTTATGAAAAATAAATTCACTTCCTGCTAATTATTGCAATTAATATAAGTTGACTTTTAGTAAGTGTTAAAAAATATACCAAATCGCTTGAAAATCAATTTATTTACCCCATCCCCAAGGGGAGTAAATTGATTTTCTTCGCTCCCCTTGGGGCCGAGGTAAACGAAGAAAATCAATGGGTTGATAAACATGATTCCGGTTTCTTATATTAAATTAATTAAATAATTTCTTAATATTGATATTGAAAAATACATATAATATGACGGAACAGATTAAGCAGATTGCGGAAAGAATAAAAGAGATCCGGGAGATCTCTGGAATTTCTGTTGAAACTATGGCCGGTAAGCTTGGGATTTCGACTGATCTCTATCTGAAGTATGAAAGCGGGAATACAGATATACCGGTTGGTATCATATTTAAGATATCCGAATTATTTAATATTGAGCTTTCCGTAATGCTTGGAGGCGATAACCCTAAACTCAGAATATATGGAGTGGTAAGGAACGGAAAAGGATTAAAACTTGAACGCAGAAAACAGTATAAGTACGAAAGTCTGGCTTATAATTTTATCCATAAAGAAGCCGAACCATTTATGGTTACTGTTGATCCTACTACAGAGAATACCCTTCTCGAATTTAATTCTCACCCCGGACAGGAATTTAATTTTGTTATCAAAGGAACCATGATGACTATTATTGACGGTCACGAGATTATCCTGAATGAGGGCGACTCGATCTATTTTGATTCAGGATATAAACATGCTATGAGAGCGTTGAATAATGAACAGGTAAAATTCCTTGCAATAGTTTTATAAAAATCATTAGAAAAGAAACAATGATACTTAAGAAATATCTTGACAAAATTGAGTTTGGCTCGTACGAGGAATTCAGGTCTGAATTTAAAATAAAGATCCCCGGTAACTTCAACTTTGCATATGATGTGGTAGATGAAATAGCTACTGTCAATCCTGCAAAGATTGCTATGGTTTGGTGTGATGATAAGGGCAATGAAGAGATCTTCACTTTCGGACAGATGAAATATTACAGCGACAAAACCGCCAATTTTTTCCAGTCGCAGGGTATAAGAAAGGGTGACCCGGTGATGCTAATACTTAAAAGACATTTTGAATTCTGGTTTTGTACTCTTGCATTAAATAAAATCGGAGCAATAACAATTCCTGCAACTCATCTTCTTTCAACAAAAGACATTATCTACAGAAATAATGCAGCTGATATTAAAATGATTGTCTGCGTTCCTGATCCTGAGGTCATTCAGCATATTGAGGAGTCGGAAAGCAAGTCGCCTACACTTAAAGTGAAAATGATGATTGGTGAGGATCGTAAGGGCTGGCTGAATTTTACCAAAGGGCTGGAAAAAAGTTCTGAAAACTTTATCAGACCTGTGTCAGATCAGGCAACAACAAATGCGGATATCATGCTCCTTTATTTTACATCAGGAACCACAGGAATGCCAAAAATGGTGAACCATGATTTCATTTATCCGCTCGGACATATTCTGACTGCAAAATACTGGCAGAATGTACAGGATAATGGTCTTCATTTTACAGTTGCCGATACTGGATGGGCCAAATCAGCCTGGGGTAAATTATATGGCCAATGGCTGTCGGGAAGCGCGGTGATGACTTATGATTATGACAAGTTTGTCCCGAAAAACCTGATGGAAGTAATTGAAAAATACAAAGTTACTACTTTTTGTGCACCTCCCACCATTTACAGGTTTCTCATAAAGGAGGATCTGACAAAATTTGATCTCAGCCATCTGAAATATTGTGTGGTTGCCGGCGAACCTTTAAACCCTGAAGTTTTCAAACAATTCCTCGATCAGACAGGGATAAGTCTTATGGAAGGATATGGCCAGACAGAATGCACGGTAGCCGTCGCTACTTATCCATGGATGAAGCCAAAACCCGGTTCAATGGGAATGCCAACACCCGGATATGATATTGAGATTGTTGATGAAGATGGAAATAAGTGTGAGGCTGGAAATGAAGGAGAGATTGTTATACATACCGCAAACAGCAAACCTGTCGGCATGTTTAATGGTTATTACCGTGACGATCAGCTAACTGCCACCGTCTGGACAAATGATGTATACAGAACCGGTGATATGGCCTGGTGTGACGAGGACGGTTACTTCTGGTTTGTTGGCAGAGCTGATGATGTTATAAAAAGCTCAGGATACCGCATTGGTCCTTTTGAAGTCGAAAGCGCACTGATGGAACATCCTGCAGTGCTCGAATGTGCTATCACTGCAGTACCTGATTCCGACAGGGGTCAGATTGTTAAAGCTACTATAGTTCCTTCAAAGAATTACCATCCCAGTGAAGAACTGGCCAGGGAACTTCAGGAACATGTTAAAAAAGTGACGGCGCCCTACAAATATCCACGGGTGGTTGAATTCGTAACCGAACTTCCCAAGACAATCAGCGGGAAGATCAGGCGAGTCCAGATCCGCGATGAAGACAAATAAGATTTCCAAATATTATCTTTACAAATTTAATCAACTAATTACTATACCATGGCATCAACAGGAACTTCATCTGAAAATGTATTCAAACCGATAAACGAAAAGGGTAACCCTGCTTATATAATGGCACTTACTCTGGTAGCAACATTAGGCGGTTTGCTTTTTGGTTACGACACAGCAGTTGTGAACGGCGCCGAAAAATCGCTGGTTCAGCTTTATATTGCCAGGATCGTAGACCCCGCAAATATCGACTATGCTTTGAAAATGATCACTCAGTATAAGTTAATGGTGGTCCTGGCATTTTACCTGGTGGTTCTGATAGTATCGGCACAGATACTTAAGCTTATTGGAAGAAATAAGGGTTTTATAGTAAGTGCCATACTACTCACTGTCCTCACAATCTGGGTAATAGGTTACCTGAGAGCAGAGATCTCACATTCACAGGAATCATTAAAAGGGTATGTCGATTCTGTGAAAGGATTTACCATATCGAGTGCCCTGATCGGATGTATTATTGGTGGTGCTGTTGCAGGTTTTATATCAAAATCAATTGGAAGAAGGAATGGACTAATTATTTCAGCATTGGCATTCTCCTTATCAGCTATAGGTGCATGGAACCCGGAAAAACTCAATTTGTTCGGTACTTTACCTGTATTCTCATTCGTAATCTACAGAATAATTGGAGGAATAGGTGTTGGACTTGCCTCGATGCTTTCACCAATGTATATCGCAGAAATAGCGCCTGCTAATGTACGCGGCAAGCTGGTTTCGTGGAACCAGTTTGCTATCATCTTCGGAATGCTTGTAATCTATTTTGTAAACCTTGTAATAGCACGAAGAGGAAATGAAGATTGGCTCATATCGGAAGGATGGCGCTGGATGTTCTTTTCAGGTCTCATACCTTCCGGGCTGTTTCTCATTCTGCTCATGTTTGTACCCGAAACACCAAGGTATCTGGTTATGAAAGGCAAAGAAGAAAAGGCGCTTAAAGTTCTGAATAAAATATCAGGGGAGAAATCTGCTCCCTTGATTTTAAAAGAGATCAAGGATACTCTTCATGAAACAAGTATTCCCTGGTTGTCATACGGATTCCTGTTAATTTTTATCGGTATCCTGCTCTCTGTTTTTCAGCAGTTTGTAGGGGTAAATGTTGTATTGTACTATGCAGGCAATATATTCAGGAACATGGGTAATTCTAATGATTCGTCAATGATCCAGACCATTATCGTAGGTATTGTTAACCTGGTGTTTACTGTTCTTGCCATCTTCACTGTTGATCGGTTTGGCAGAAAACCTCTGATGATAATAGGTGGTGTTGGAATGGCCATAAGCATGATGGGTCTTGGATTTTCATTTTACTTTGGGAAACTAGGCATCGGTGCTCTCATATTTATGCTTACATATATTGCCTCTTTTGCTATGAGCTGGGGGCCAGTGACCTGGGTTCTTTTGTCGGAGATATTTCCAAATTCAGTCAGAAGCGCCATGTCGATCGCAGTAGCTGCTCAATGGCTGGCCAATCTAGTAGTTTCATGGACCTTCCCGATGTTAAATGATAATATAGCCCTTACTGCAAAGTTTAATCATGGTTTTGCATACTGGATATACGCGATAATGGGAATCCTTTCTGCTTTGTTTATGTGGAAAATGGTGCCGGAAACAAAAGGAAAGACTCTGGAAGAAATTGAGAAGATCTGGAAGAAAAAAATATAGCCAAGATTAAAAGCCAGTTAACTACCATTTAGAGTGTATTGTGATTGTAGAAACAATCGAAATCTTTTAACCACAAAGTACACAAAGAAGGCACGAAGAACACAAAGACAAAACAATGTAAAACAGTACTTTGTGATCTTTGAGTAAAACCTTTGTGACCTTTGTGGTTAATGGATTTCAACTTTTATCGAAGGTTATCATTATCAGTATTAGGATAATCCAGCTTTCTTCATAATTAATGCTATATCGTATTCAGGTTTACGGGCTTTCCGTGACAGCATTGCATTTGCTTCCTTATCGCCAATGAACTTTTCTTTCTTAGCATCCCAATTCAATTTTCGGTTTAACTTCATAGCAATCCAGGCAATGGCACATGCCTCAAGACTGCGGCTTGACTGATCAACGGGAGCTATTGGATCCCTGCGGCTTATTATGCTTTCGAGCCAGTTACGGTAATGATCAGCGCTGGGCATCCAAATTTTTCCTTCTGGACCAACTCTCGGATAAAGAATTTTATCACTGCTGGCCCAAAGCGGACCTTTTTTGTTATCTCCTGCATTGACAGGATCGCTTGCTGTAACTCTTTCACTTCCTCGTGCACAAAATACTGTACCACCTGTCCCGTCAAACTGGATGCCATTTGTAAAACTATTATCCATTATCACCTTTATATTATCCGGATACATCATCTCAACATGGTATGTTGTATGAACAGTCCAGACATCCTCTTTCATAAAGTCAGCTTTCGCCTCAACTGATAAAGGCCCGCTCAGCTCCATTCCCATAGCCCAATGAGCAATATCAATATGATGGGCACCCCAGTTTGTAATCATGCCGAGACCAAAATCCTCTGTCGTTATCCAACCGGGTCTGCCTTCAATATTGTCCTGCGGGTGACATCTGAGTTCCATATATGGCTGTTCAGGAGCAGCTCCGAGCCATCGTTCAAAATTAAAAGTTGAAGGAGGTGTCTGAGCCAAAGGTTTTACACCCTTTGTTTTATCTACTCCAATGCCGATCTTTACTGTCTGAATCTTTCCGATACGACCATTACGCACAGCTTCACTTGCGATCCTGAAGGTATTCCAGGGCTTCTCGGAACGTTGCTGGCTGCCTGTCTGAAGTATTCTCTTTTTTACCTTAACGGCAGTTCTTAGAGCAATTGCTTCCGATATTGAATATGTCAACGGTTTCTGAACGTACACATCCTTTCCTGCCAGGACAGCCTGAATTGCAACAAAGGCATGCTGATGATCTGGAACACTTACAATAACTGCATCAATATCAGATCGTGAAAGAACTTCATGAAAATCGTGGTAAGCTTTTACATCTACATTGGTTTCTCCTTTGTTTATATAGAAATCCTCAACAGTTTTTTTTGCAATATCAGCTCTGTGGGAATCAAGATCACAGACAGCTACCATTCTACAGAGATCAGTATGTCTCATTGTTCCCATATAATCAACAGTGCCTTCCCGTCCGCAACCAATCTGGGCAAACTGAATAAGTTTATTCTGTGATGTTTGTCCAAATGTGGATTGTTTTACGATTTCAGGAAGGGTGATAATTCCAACTCCGGTAAGAAGGGATTTCTTCAGAAAGTCCCGACGGCTATTATTTTCCATGGTCAGTTAAATTAAGTATTCAAATATAATGAGGCAAATTCTATTTAACACAAAGGGGCCCCAGCATTATGAGATAGTCCGGTGAGCCTGTCCCGATTTTTCGGGAACTATTTTAGAGCAGTGAATCTTTCAATAACTTCCATGCACATCCGCCCGCTGTGATAGGGACACACCCAAAATCCACCTTTATCTCCTCGTCCCGTGATACCCGATTCCGATACAGAACTAAACCATCCGCCTGACTTGTTATCAACCAGATGATTTTTTGTATAATTCCAGCAGTTTATTGATTTATCAAGATATTTCTCATTACCCGTTATCTCGTAGGCATTCAGATATCCCACAATTGTCTCAGCCTGAGCCCACCAGCTTCTCTCAGTATTTTTCCTGCCTGTTGAAAGATCTTTTTCGTAAATCAGGCTGCCATCGGGCTGTAATCCTTCTGATGCTGCATTTGCTATTTTAATACTTGTTTTCTTCACCCTTGCAATTAAGGCTGTATCTTTTAGTAGTCCTGCAGCTTCAACCAGCAGCCAGGAGGATTCAATATCGTGTCCATAGGAATCAAATGATGAGGTCCTGTTCCAGTTTTTATCCATGAAACATATAAGATGGCTTGTTTTTGCATCAACTATCTTATCAAGAAAAATTTCAACCTGATCCTTTAAACGGTCGGCGACTCTCCTATCGGGCCATACCCTGTAAAGATTTGTATAAGCTTCCATAATATGAAGATGAGTATTCATTGTTTTTTCATCCTGAGATGTCTTTTCTCCAATCAACATATCATGGGAACGATTCCAATCGCGGGTGAAGACTTCAAAATATCCGTCATTTTCCTTGTCGAGAGCAAATTTTTCAAAAAGCTCAAAAATGTCTTTCGCTGCTTTAAGAGCATCCTTGTCTCCCGTGACACGATAGTATTCAGCCAATCCATAAATAAAAAATGATTGAGTATACGTCTGTTTTCTGGTATCCGACGGCTCACCTGTTGATTTTACGCTGCGATATGCACCACCGAATTCTTTATCGATAAAATGAGACATTATATATTCTTTTGATCTCTTTGCCAGCCGCAGATAAGTTGTATCCTTAAGAATCCGATATGCCGATGAATATGTCCATAAGATCCTGGCATTAAGTATTCCTCCTTTATCTTCATCAGGAAAAACCTGATCATTTGCATTAATACGTCCATAGAATCCACCATTTTTAGTATCCACCATTCTGGTTGACCAGTAAGGTAAAAGGTTATGGGTAAGATTAAATAAAACCTCATTTTTAAGTTTATCCATTTTTACTTTTTGATCATTCTGTGTGATTGTAATCCCTGCAAAAGAATTTTCATTTAAAGAAATCAAAACAATAATGACCAGCAGTAAATAGTTTTTCATGTTTATAACCATTTAAGGAGCGATTCCAGGTTCGATATACTGAAAAATACCATTGTCATTGCAAGAGGAATTAATTTCAATTTGCAGATGCAAAATACAACAAATAGTTGATTTTTTGTCCCCATTCCTCAAAGTGAACAAATTCAATAAATGTTTGTGAATTTCCTCGCCCAGAACATCAAAGTCGGCGACTTCGCAGGATATAAAATATTGAGCAAGACTACAAAATGAGAAAAGCGAAGTTACAAACTTCGCTTAACCTAATTGCAGATAATGACAAAATTATTAGTTAACTATTTTCCAGCAGAACTTTCAGATTCTGTAACCCTTTTTCAAGATCTCCACCGACCATCTTTTCCATATGCATGAAAAGCAGAGTGAGATTGGTCGGGTATTTCATTTTACCAGAGAATCCCCAGTGGACTTTTGTCTGGCTGTCATTTACCGCTGTCGTTGTAATATACGCCCAGCTTGTTGATTTAAAGGGTTTCATAAAGCGGATCTCATAATCTATCCTTTCTCCGTCCACAATTTTCAATATCTCCTGTTCTCCCTTGCCAACATTCTTGTTATTGTCACTTTCCCAGGCAGATACAAATCCTTTGGTTCCATCGATACCAGTGAAGTTGGTTTTCATATCAGGATCCATTAAGGCCCATACACTGAATTTATTCTGGTTTTTCAGAAGTTTAAGGAACTCAAAAACAACATTTTTTGGTTTATTCACAATAACATCTGCACCCACTGAATAATCTTTCTTCACAAATAATCCTATTATTAGGAATAATACAATTATTCCAATAAGTACAATGATAATGCCAATAAGTATTCTCATAATTATGTAGTTTTGGTATTAAACAAAACCCTGCTACAATAGTTCACTATATAACAAAGATAAAAGATCGGAATTATCTTAGAAACCATTGAACCGATGAACCGTCGAACCGTTGAACCGATTATTATCTTCTGTGGTTCCTACGGTCGGGAATAAGGTTTTTTGATGAACTGAACCTGTCAGGAGTCCGTTTACTAAATTGTTGCTTAACCGGCTTTACTGGGAAGTTATCTATCAGTGGAAAAGGGTGATCTTCAATGACCTGAATCTTTTTGGTTATCAGCTTTTCAATATCGCGGAGATATTCCTTTTCTTCGGCATCACAGAATGAAATAGCTGTGCCTTTTGCCCCGGCCCTCCCGGTCCTGCCAATTCTGTGGACATAAGTTTCAGAAATATTTGGAATTTCAAAGTTTATAACATATTCAAGATCATCAACATCGATGCCACGGGCCGCAATATCGGTAGCTACCAGTACCCGTGTTGTCTGCGCTTTAAAACCAGAAAGTGCCTTTTGTCTGGCATTTTGTGCCTTATTTCCGTGAATTGCTTCAGCGCTGATATTTTTCTTTTTCAGGACTCTCACTACCTTATCGGCTCCGTACTTTGTCCGGGTAAATACCAGAGCCGTCTTTATCTTTTCGTCCTTTAATAACTCAAGCAGCAGGGAGTTCTTATTGCCCCTGTCAATGAAATAAACAAACTGATCCACAATATCCACAGTGGAGGCAGATGGAGTAACTTCTACCTTGACAGGTTTATAAACTATTGAACCGGCAAGTCTTACAATCTCGGGAGGCATTGTTGCAGAGAAAAACAACGATTGCCTTTTTTGAGGAAGAGCGGAAATGATCCTCCTAACATCATGAATAAAACCCATATCGAGCATTCTGTCAGCTTCATCAAGAACAAAAATTTCAATATCTTTCAATGAGATAAATCCCTGGTTCATAAGATCAAGCAATCTGCCCGGTGTGGCAATGAGAATATCCACTCCGTTTTGCAATGCTTTTGTTTGCGGATTCTGATTCACACCACCGAAAACAACAGTACAGGTCAATCCTGTATGACGCCCATATGCTTTAAAACTCTCTTCAATCTGGATTGCCAGCTCCCTGGTAGGCGTCACAATAAGACTTCTGATTTTTTTCTTTCTGTCGAATGACTTGTTTCTGCTTAAAAGCTGAAGAATTGGAACAGCAAACGCTGCAGTTTTTCCTGTACCAGTTTGGGCACATCCTATCAGATCTGTTCCCTGCAAGACAATTGGTATAGCTTGTACCTGAATTGGTGTTGGTATTGTGTAGCCCTCTTCCTTTAATGATTTAAGAATTGGGTCAATAATGTTCAAAGATTCAAAATGCATGTATAATTATTTAAATTAAAAAGTCGGGATTATTAATATTAGTATCCGGATTGAATGGCTGCAAAGGTACTCCTTTTATCCGGAGTTTCGTTTTATATTATAAAATGCTGATAATAAAGATTATAGATACTGGTCGTGTTGCTTGTTGCTTGTTGCTTGTTGCTTGTTGCTTGTTGCTAATTGCTAACAGAGCCCGATTGTATTAACCCCCTTTAAACTGGACTAATTTCCAAAGGGTTTAGTACGGAATATTCAAATTTATTATTTTTGTTTAGCCTATACAAATCTTCAGGGGAAGAGCCAACTCCATCAAATGGATGCGGCTTTTCTCTGAAGA
>Ga0302164_10000402_pt1 | contig 14918 bp, 10 predicted proteins | sample I_Fen_E3_1_FD_193500 | JGI IMG/M metagenome (GOLD analysis project Ga0302164, IMG submission 193500) | Peat permafrost microbial communities from Stordalen Mire near Abisko, Sweden - I_Fen_E3_1 | ecosystem: Environmental > Terrestrial > Soil > Wetlands > Permafrost | place: Sweden: Abisko...
AGACACATCACAAAGAAATATAATATTATGAATACCAATAGATTATAGATAGTGTTTTGTGATATTATTCTGTTATCAAGCCGTACAGGTATAAAAGCATTAGGATGAATCAGTCTTTTTAGTTCCTGCCGGGTATTCTTTGTGATCAGCAGCAGTCTTACAATTTTAATACCTCCGGCTGTTGAACCGGATGTCCCTCCGGTAAACATCAGTATGAAAAAGATTATCAGAATTATGTTCCCCCATAAATTATGATCCTGGGTATAAAACCCCGTTGTACTAATAATCGAAATTACGTGAAAAGCACTATCAAGCAGAGCTTTACCGAAGGGAAATCCTGATTTAAAATAGAGAATGAGAGAGACTAAAGCGACAAAAATAAAGCAGATCAGTGAGTAAAAAACAAACTCATTATTACCAATCAGCTTCTTAAACCTACCCTTAAGACCAAAGTAAATCAATGTCATATTTGTTCCTGCAATAAACATGAAGACCGTCAGCACAATCATTATATAGGGAGTGGAAAAGGCAGCGATCCCATTGTTTCGAGTTGAAAAACCTCCGGTTGACAAGGTTGAAAATGAATGACATATTGCATCAAAATAAGGCATTCCTCCAATGATAAGTAAAGCGACTTCTACAAGGGTTAATGATAAATAAATACCAATCAGACGTTTTGCAGCATCTTTAATTCTGGGATGTATTTTATCGGTTGTTTGCCCTGAAAATTCTATGGCAGCGATCTGGATATTAAATGATTTAAAAACCGGTATAACTGAAAGCGAAATAAATATTATTCCAATTCCTCCAAGCCACTGGGTAAGACTTCTCCAGAACAGGATCCCATGAGGCATAGATTCCACATTTGTCAATATTGTAGCACCGGTTGTTGTAAATCCTGACATTGACTCGAAAAATGCATCCCCAAAGCTGGTTATTGAGCCGCTAATAAGAAATGGCAAAGTTCCAAAGATGCTGAAAATAAGCCATATACCTGTTACAATGATATACCCTTCCTTATTCCCGAAAATTCTCTCTTCATTCCTGAATGGAGTGAAAACTAAAACACCGGTAACAATTGTAATAAAAGCGGAATAACAAAAAGAAGTTGCAGCATGCTCGTGATACAAAAAGGAAACACCCGCAGAGACCAGCATGAAAAAACCTTCAACAATGAGCAACAGGCTAAAAACCCTGGCTATTATTCTGAAGTTGATCATAAACAGTTAGGTAAAATATTTAGAGAGCGTCTCGTAAGCCGATGGCAATGTGAAAACCACAACCTTGTCGTTGGCTTTAATTATTGTATCACCGGTTGCAATGAAAGGTGCTCCATCCCTGGTTCCACCTCCTACGATAGCATCTTTTGGAAAATCGATACTCCTGAGAGTACCCTTTGTAATTTTTGAGTTTGGTGGAACGTTAAATTCAATAACTTCTGCATCAGTTCCGGTCATATATTTAACCTGAGTCACATTTGGATTTGTGGTATGTCTGAAAATCCTGCTGGCTGCTGATATCTTTTTATTGATTATTGTATCGATTCCAGTGTTCTCGGCAAGATTAATGAATTCCATGTTTTCAACCTCAGCAATAGTCTTTTTTACACCCATTCTTTTTGCCAGAAGGCAAGACAGAATATTTGTTTCTGAATTTCCGGTTACAGCCACAAATGCATCCATTTTTGTAATCCCTTCCTGTTCCAAAAGATCAACATTTCTTCCATCACCATTAATTATCAGAGTATTATCGAGGATTTCAGCAAGATCTTCACATTTTTCAATATTTGAATCTATCAGCTTAACTTCACATGTTTTCTGAAGATACAACGCGACGTGTTTTCCTATCCGGCTACCTCCCAGAATTAATATGTTTTTAGCTTCAAAATTCTCCTTCCCCGATGTCTTCATCATTTCATCTATTCCTTCATGAGTTGAAATTACAAAGACAGTGTCACCCAGCTGAAACTGTTCATTACCTCTCGGGATAATAGTTATTGCATTTCTTTTGATTGCGACTGCCCGGTATTTATCAGTTCTGCGGCTAACAGAAATTTCCTGGAGACTTTTATTCAGGATAGGAGCATTTTCATCGAGCTTCTGGACATACATTGCCAGTTTGCCACCCGAAAACTCCATGAATTCTGTTGAGCCTGTCTCATGAAGAAGCCCGAGAACCTCACGTGCTGCAATCAGTTCAGGGTAAATGAGTGAATCTACTCCGATTGATTTGAAAAATTCCATAGTGGACGATTCAAGATAGTCGATATTGTCAATTCGGGCTATAGTTTTAATGGCTCCATATCTTTTCGCAAGGATTGATGCAGTTATATTCGTATCTTCAGAGTGTGTCACTGCAATAAATAGGTCGGTTTTTTTGCGAAGTGTATCCTCAAGTAACTTAACTGATGTAGCTGACCCTTCATATGTAAGAACATCAAGTGAACTGTCAATTGGTTTTAGCCGCGACTCTTCAGGATCGATAAGAATAATTTCATGATTTTCGTTCGATAACATCTTAGCCAGATGTGTACCAACTTCACCTGCTCCTGCGATTACGATTCTCATTAAAATTTTTTTTGAAAAAGCATGACAAAATAAGAGATAAATCGCTTAATACTCAAGTTTATTACGACTTTTATTTACTAACCAATCATATAGCTCTGATAAATGCTCCTGCCTTTCTTACAAAATGTATCGAGTCCATCCCTGTTATAGCAATCTGAGGAGGAATTCGCAAACCAGCTGTTACTTCAGAAGTGACAATAACCATAACACGAGCGTGTTTTAAATCCAGATCACTTGCAATTCCGGGTCTGGAACCTCTGAGAACCAGAATATCAGGGACAAAATCATGAATGATTTTATTATTTACAAAATTGGTAATAAGTATATTTTTCCCGTCGGCCCTTAAACAATAATAATTTTTACTTAATACAGTTGATTTGATTCTAAGTCCAAGTGTTGCACAGTGCCTTTTTACTTCAGGTGCTACAATTGTTGTATCGGAAAAAAGATTAAGTATTTTACCGGTTCGGATGCCAATAACTGACGTACCCTGAGAATTATAAACTATTAGTTCATTAGTTGATTTTAAAGAAAAGTCTCTGGCTGCTTCTGCAAAAACAAAAAAGATAAGGAATAAAAGGGGATAAAAAACAGGAATAGATTTCTTCTTTAAAACGAAACAGACTGAAAGAAAAATTGTACAGGTAAGCAGAATACATTCAAGTGTTGTCGAACCAATATTTTCAATTGTCGAATAAGGCAGAGCAGCAGTATGAGCTGTAAGCTGCTCTGTAAATCCCGTAAGATAATTAAGCAGCAACGCCAAAAACCGTGAAAGAAACTTAACCTGAAAAAACATTGGGACAAGGCATCCTGTGATAATCAATAAATTCGAGACAGGAACAATTGTAATATTAGCAAGAATGAAGTATGTGGGAAACCTGTTAAAAAGCATAATTGTCAATGGGAGAGTGCCTGCCTGGGCTACAATCGTTACGGCAGCGGATTGCCAGATCTTGTCAGTAAGCCAGTTTTTAAATTGGATTATGAGATATACATCATTGTAAAAACAGATGATATAGATTACTGCAGAATATGAAAGCAGGAATCCGGCATCGAATATTACAGATGGCTTTATAATGATAAGGAAAAAAGCAGATGCCAGTACCGAATTTATTCCGCTTGCCGGTCTCTTCATCAGTTTTCCCGCCTGAAGGAATGTGAACATCAGAGTAGCTCTCAGTACTGATGGGGTGAGTCCCGTCACAAAAGCAAATGACCAAAGGACCAGAATTGTTATTGTTATCCGGAGAATATTAAATCTTCTTTTCATGAAAAACAGAAGATAAAGAACAAACAAGCTTAATATTATAGCATGGAGCCCTGATACTGCCATAATATGCATAACTCCTGCTTTAATAAAATTCATTTTCTGATCAGGTTCCAGCATGCTCTTCTGACCAAGTGTAATCGCGGCTACCAATGCAAGTCTTTCACCTTTAATTCCCCGCTCTCTGAACATCCCTATTATCTTCTCCCTGACAATCAATGCTCTGTGAATAAGCTTCCTGTGGGTCGGAATAACATGTCTTAAGATATCACGACTATTTGTAAATGCATAATATCTGATTCCCTGGTTTTCCATGAAAAAGCTGTAATCAAATTCATAAGGATTGCCTTTGTTTTCAATCTTTACAGGAGTACATCGAATGACCAGCAGATCACCTGGTAACATTGAGGCCGTTGAGGAATCTTTTTTATTGAAAAGTATAATGGAACCGGTTACAATTTCAGATCTTTCTCCATCCATTTTTCTGTTAAGTTTTACTACTAACCGTATACTATTCTCTTTTTCTTCAGGATAGTCTGAAAGGGTACAGGTGAACAAAGTCTTAACAGGTTGAAGGGAAGATATACTGTTCTTTTCATTTGTATATAGAACCAGTCCACAGATGAAAAGTGATACAGTCAGAGTATATCCAAAGATCTGGTTTGTAAGCTGTTTATTGAAGAAGAGACTGAGAATGAATCCTGTTAGTATAGCAATAGTTGTAATTAACAGGAAGGTAATATCCGGTTTGAAATAAAGGCCAGAGACAATTCCGATACATAACGGCAGGCCAATACGAAGAAACGGAATTTCTTTATGTAGCACCGTCGCAGCTAATGAGACTGTATAAAGTTAAGAAAAAAGTTTGGAGTGAGCTAGAGTTTGGAGTGCCTATTTTATCTTCTGCCCGGGGAGAATAGTCTTGTAATCCGCTTCAAACTTGCCCTTGCTTATAGCAGTAAGCTTGCCTTTAAGGAGCCTTTTTCTAAGAGGATTTACTTTATCAGTGAAAAGAATCCCTTCGAGATGATCATACTCATGCTGGATTATCCTTGCTTTATAACCATCGAATACCTCATTATGATATTGCCAGTTTTCGTCATAATAACTGATCCTGATATGTGACTCGCGCATAACTTCTTCCCTCAGTCCGGGTATGCTCAGACATCCCTCGTTCATAGGCTGCAGATCGCCGCATCTTTCAGAAATATTTGCATTTATAAACACTTTCTTAAAGTCGGCAAGAGAAGGCTCATCTTCAGCAACCGGATTGCCGTCAATCACAAATATTCTGATTGATTTTCCTATCTGTGGTGCGGCGAGCCCCATTCCTTCAGAATGATACATAGTCTCAAAAAGATCCTCAATCAATTGATTTAGCGCCGGATAATCATTGGTAATCTCCAGTGCCACTTTTCTTAAAATCGTATGTCCGTATATAACTATTGGATAAACCATTACTGATTATTATTTTCTTTTTTATTAGATCTGTTTTCAAGGAAAGACTGAAGAATAATGGAAGCACTTATCTTATCAACCATTGATTTATCCTGTCTGTCCTTCTTTTTCACTCCTCCGTCGATCATTGTCCTGAAGGCCATTTGCGATGTGAATCTTTCATCTGCAAGATATATATGTATTTCAGGGTAAGTCTTCTTAAGTTTTTTTATAAAAGGATTAACATAAACAACAGATTCACTAGGCTGGTTGTTCATCTGCAGTGGATAACCAATTACAAAAGCATCTACTTTATCAGTCAAGAGAAAACCCTTCATAAAGTTGTCAAACTCTCCTGGACCAATGGTAATGAGAGGCGAAGCAAATATCTGCAATGGATCTGTTACTGCAAGTCCGATTCTTTTTACGCCATAATCTATTCCGATTATTCTGCCCATAATTTTGCACAAGGCACAAAAGTACGAATAATTAATTAAAACCGGGTTAAAGAAGTAGAGACGCCCAACTTGGGCGTCTCTGCAACATTAGATACAAAAAATGTATTGTTTCGTATTTATTATTCTGTTTTCGTTTCATGAGCTGCAAATTCCATTGCGGCCAGCCTCTGATATGATTTATATCTCCATTTGGCGTTCTCTTCTGCAGCTTTAAAAAGTACATCAGCTTCACCCGGGAAGGCTTTCATAAGCGAAGTATAGCGTACTTCCGACTTCAGAAATGCCTGGAATTTTGTCCAGTCCGGTTCTTTGGAATCTAATGTGAAAGGATTCTTTCCTTCGTTTTCAAGAAGGGGATTGAACCTGTACAGATGCCAGTAACCTGCTTCAACTGCATGTTTTGTCTCAGCCTGAGTCTTGCCCATTCCATCTCTTAATCCATGGTTAATACATGGTGCATAAGCAATAATGAGTGATGGTCCGGGGAATGCTTCTGCCTCTTTTATGGCCTTGAAGTACTGTGCATTACTTGAACCCATTGCAACCTGTGCAACATAAACATATCCGTAACTCATCGCCATCATACCAAGGTCTTTCTTGCGGATCTTCTTGCCTGATGCTGCAAATTTTGCGACTGCTCCTGCAGGTGTTGACTTGGATGCCTGACCTCCTGTATTGGAATAAACCTCAGTATCGAGTACCAGAATGTTAACATCTTCTCCTGAAGCTATAACATGATCAAGTCCTCCATAGCCAATATCGTAAGCCCAGCCGTCACCGCCAAAGATCCATTGAGATTTTTTGACGAGATATTGTTTTAAACTCAGAATCTCCTTTGCAACTTCTGATTTCTCTTTGCTGCAGGCTTCTATTACCTTTGCGGATGCTATTTTCGATGCTTCAGCATTGTTTTTTCCTTTAATCCATTCTTCAAAAACAGCCTTTGTTTCCGGGCTTACTGAACCATCTGCAATAACTTCGGTCATTCGTAAATTAATGCGGTCGCGAAGTTTATTAGCACCAAGTGAAAGTCCAAGACCATACTCTGCATTATCTTCGAAGAGTGAGTTAGCCCATGCAGGTCCCTGACCATTTTTATTATGTGTATATGGTGTTGAAGGAGCTGATCCGCCATAGATTGATGAACAACCTGTAGCATTGGATACTATCATACGGTCACCAAAAAGCTGTGTGATTGATTTGATATAAGGTGTTTCACCGCAACCTGCGCATGCGCCTGAGAATTCAAATAGTGGCTGTGCAAACTGGCTGTTCTTTACATTCACAAATTTGTCAACAACGGTATCCTTATAACCTACTTTTTCGTGCATATATGTCCAACGGGGAATTTCTTCAACCTGTGTCTCCAGAGGTTTCATGATAAGGGCTTTGTTTTTTGACGGACAAACATCGGCGCAGTTGCTGCAACCTGTACAGTCGAGAACACTTACCTGTATCTTGAAATTGTATGCTTTGAGAGCTCCGGGTATCCCTTTGATAGTTTTTGTTCCTTCAGGTGCATTTTTCAATTCTTCCTCTGTTAACAGGAAAGGACGGATTGATGCGTGAGGACAAACGTATGAACACTGGTTGCACTGGATACATTCGTTTGGCTGCCATTCAGGTACGTTGACCGCAATACCGCGTTTTTCATACTGTGAAGTACCGGAAGGGAATGTTCCATCTTCCCTGCCGGAAAAAGCGCTGACAGGAAGATCATCACCCTTCATGAAATTAATTGGTTCCATTACTTCACGTATGAATGCAGGAATATCACGAGTGTCAGTGGCTTTTGATTCCCTTATCTTAGTCCATTCAGCGGGAATTTCAACCTTTTCTACATTGCTGCCTTTGTCTACGGCAGCATTATTCATTTTAACAACCTCTTCGCCTTTTTTACCATAGCTCTTATAAATAGCTTTTTTCATTTCTGATTCGGCTTTTTCATAAGGTATCACATTAGCTACCTTAAAGAAAGCAGCCTGCATTATTGTGTTGGTACGGTTTCCAAGACCAAGATCTTCTGCAATTATAGTTGCATTTATAATATAAAAGTTAATATGGTTTTCGGCCATATACTTCTTCATATGATCAGGAAGACGTTTTTTTGTTTCTTCGCCATCCCATATTGAGTTGAGCAGAAATGTTCCATTTGGTTTCAACCCTTTCAGCATATCATATTTATCGAGATACGAAGGAACATGGCACGCTACAAAGTCAGGTGTGTTGACAAGATATGGTGAGCGGATTGGCTTATCTCCAAAACGAAGATGAGAGGTAGTTATACCACCCGATTTTTTTGAGTCGTAAGCGAAATATGCCTGGCAGTATTTATCTGTGGAATCACCGATGATCTTAATCGAGTTTTTATTTGCTCCAACAGTTCCATCAGATCCAAGTCCATAGAATTTTGCTGAATATGTTCCTGGCAGGGCAACATGTATTTCAGGAAGTATCGGAAGAGACTTGAATGTTACATCGTCGACAATACCCACTGTAAACTGATTCTTGGGCTGAGCAAGTTTCATGTTCTCGAATACTGAGAGGACCATGCTTGGTGTAGTATCTTTTGAGCTGAGACCGAAACGGCCTCCTACTATCAATGGTCTTTCCTGTCTGTCGTAAAACATCTCTTTTACGTCGAGGTAAAGAGGTTCTCCGTTTGCTCCAGGTTCTTTGGTTCTTTCAAGAACAGTTATTTTCTTAACAGATTTCGGGAATACATCAAAAAAGTATTTTGATGAGAAGGGGCGATAAAGATGTACGCTTATCAATCCCACTTTTTCACCTTTAGCTCTGAGATAATCTATAGTCTCTTGTGTTGTTTCAGTAACTGAACCCATTGCAATAATAATATTTTCGGCATCGGGATCTCCGTAATAGTTGAAAGGTTTATAGTCTCTTCCGGTAAGCTTTGTTATCTCAGCCATATATGAATTAACGATATCCGGAATAGGTTCATAGAACTTATTTATTGATTCTTTTGCCTGGAAGAAGATATCAGGATTCTGTGCAGTACCCCTTGTAACAGGATGCTCAGGATTTAAAGCATTCTCACGGAATTTTTTTAAAGCATCGAGATCGATAAGTTTTTTCAGATCGTCCATTTCGAGATATTCAATTTTCTGAACCTCAGCCGATGAACGGAATCCATCAAAGAAATGCATGAATGGAATTCTTGATTTGATTGCTGAAAGATGTGCAACACCGGCAAGGTCCATTATCTCCTGAACACTCCCACTGGCCAGCATAGCAAAACCGGTCTGACGGGTCGCATAAATATCACTGTGATCGCCAAAGATTGAAAGTGCATGGGCAGCTACTGCACGGGCACTTACATGAAAAACACCCGGAAGAAGTTCTCCGGCGATCTTATACATATTAGGTATCATAAGTAATAAACCCTGTGAACAGGTGAAGGTCGAACAGAGAGCACCTGTCTGTAAAGCACCATGTAATGCACCAGCAGCTCCTGCCTCAGATTGCATTTCAACTACTTTAACCTGTTCGCCGAAGATGTTTTTTAATCCGTTTGCAGCCCATTCGTCAATGAATTCTGCCATTGTAGAAGAAGGTGTGATAGGATATATGCAAGCTACTTCGCTAAACATATATGCAACATGCGCTGCGGCCTGATTGCCGTCGCATGTTATAAACTTTTTTGTTCCCATTTTTGTTTAAATATGTAATTTAAAAGAAGGTTTAGAAAATAAAGTGCAAAAGTATAAAAAAATCTTTACTGTTATCCGCCATTCATTGAAATCAGAAATTCTTCATTCGATTTGGCCTGAAGTAAACGGTCGCGAAGGAATTCCATAGCTTCAACTGAGTTCATATCAGTAAGGAAGTTTCGCAATACCCATATTTTTTGGAGGATATTTTTATTTAAAAGAAGATCTTCTCTTCGTGTGCTTGAGGCAGGTATATCTATTGATGGGAATATCCTCCTGTTTGAAAGTTTACGGTCGAGCTGTAATTCCATGTTACCTGTTCCTTTAAACTCCTCAAAGATGACATCATCCATTTTTGATCCTGTTTCAGTAAGAGCAGTAGCAAGAATTGTAAGTGACCCACCGTTTTCTATGTTACGTGCCGCACCGAAAAACCTTTTTGGTTTATGAAGTGCATTGGAGTCAACGCCGCCTGATAATACTTTACCCGATGCCGGAGCCGTTGTATTGAAAGCTCTGGCAAGTCTTGTTATTGAGTCAAGAAGAATTACAACATCATGACCACATTCAACAAGACGTTTAGCTTTTTCAAGTACTATATTGGCAACGCGGCAATGGCGTTCTGCCGGTTCATCAAAAGTAGAAGCAATAACTTCAGCCTTTACATTCCTTGCCATATCTGTTACCTCTTCAGGTCTTTCATCAATCAGCAATATCATAAGGTAAACTTCCGGGTGATATTTTGCTATTGCGTTAGCAATCTCCTGAAGAAGAATGGTTTTACCGGTTTTAGGCTGTGCCACAATCAGTCCGCGTTGTCCTTTTCCGATAGGAGTGAACATGTCTATTACTCTTACAGATAAAGATCCTTCGCCGGGCTGGCAGAGAGTAAATTTCTCATCGGGGAAAAGCGGCGTCAGAAAATCGAAAGGAACTCTGTCTCTGATAAAATCGGGACTTCTTCCATTGATTTCATCTACCTTAATAAGAGGGAAGTATTTTTCACCTTCTTTGGGCGGTCTGATCGATCCCTTTATTGTGTCACCCGTCTTAAGGCCAAAAAGTTTTATCTGCGACTGGGATACATATATATCATCAGGGGAATTGAGATAATTATAATCGGGAGATCTCAGAAAGCCATATCCGTCAGGCATAATTTCAAGAACACCTGTATTATAGATTATGCCTTCAAAATCATAAGGTCTTTCTTTCTTTTCTTCTCTGACCGGAACAGTCTCGCGAAGAGTCTCCTTTACCGGCTGATCAACAATTATGTCACCAAAATAAGTATCGGCAGCTGGTTTGTTCTCTTCCAATGGAGTGTCACCGTTAAGAGCCGGAATAGAATTATCTATAACAGGTTCTGATCTTCTACTTTCAAAATTATTATCTGGAAGGTTATTAAACTTTTCCTTCCTCTCATTCTTTTCTTCAAGTTTTTGATCGGTTCTCCATTTAGGAGCTTTCCTGTTATCGCGCAGCTGTTCTGGTTTTTTAAACAAATCTGATTTCTCGTCAACTTTATCTGATCTTTTTACCTGCTCCTGCCAATCACCTGGTCTGGGTTCTGGTCTCTTAACTCCATCCGGTGAAACTGACATAACAGATTCTATCGATCTTTTTACTACAGGTTTTAATGTCCTTGGACGTTTCCCTCTTCTCAAAGCAGCATCGGACTCCACGTTATTAACCTCGGTTGAAGAAGGTACTTCCTCTGTTTCGGTTTTAGGTGGTGTATTATTGTCTGTGGCTTCAATGGCCTGCTGGTCAAGGATTTTGTAAATTAAATCCTGTTTTTTCAAAGATTCTGCTTTTTTGATTTTAAGCTCTTTTGCTATATCCTTTAACTCAGGAAGCAGTTTCTTACTTAACTCAAGAATGTCGTACATATTGTAATGATAAATGGAATATAAGAGATTTTAATGATTTTGTTGGAAACACGGGCCAAGAAATGAAGATGAACCCGATGGATTATGCTATTACTACTTCACATATCCTAATAACTGCTGCAATATTAAATAAAATTGCCAATATATTTCTTAAATTATTCTATCAAAAATGCAACGGAGCTTATCAAATCAATTAATAATTTGATATTCAATGTGAAAATAACTTTGCAATTTACTAAAAAACTATTATTTAACAAAAAAAATAAGTATTTTATGTTGTATACTAGCTTTTTTATTACTAAAATTGTACCTATTGCCTGATCTTTCTTCGAAAAACTAAATACTGGCCAGTAAATGCGTCAGCTTAAGATAACAAAACAGGTTACTAACCGTGACACGCCATCGCTTGATAAATATCTTCAGGAGATTGGTCGTGTTGAGCTTATTTCACCCGAAGAAGAGGTTATTCTTGCCAGACGGATTAAATCGGGTGAAACTGAAGCTCTGAGAAAACTCGTAAAAGCAAATCTTCGTTTTGTAGTATCTGTCGCAAAACAGTATCAAAATCAGGGAATGAGTCTGCCTGATCTTATAAATGAGGGAAATCTCGGTTTGATGAAAGCCGCGCAGCGTTTTGATGAGACAAGAGGATTTAAATTTATCTCCTACGCTGTATGGTGGATTCGTCAGGCTATTCTTCAGGCTCTTGCAGAACAGGCAAGGATCGTCCGGCTCCCGGTTAATAAGATCGGATCAATTAACCGGATCAACAGAGCATTTGCACGACTTGAACAGGAATATGAAAGGGAACCATCATCGCAGGAGATAGCTGAAATACTCGAGATGATACCTGAAGAGGTAAAGGATGCATTGAAAACAAATGGACGCACTGTCAGTATGGATGCTCCTATAAGTTCTGAGGAAGATAATAATATGTACGATGTTCTTCAGAGTGCTGATACACCCAGTCCTGATAAAAACCTTATTAACGAATCACTTGCCTATGAGATAGAGAGGGCGTTGAGTACTCTCTCACCCAGGGAATCGAAAGTTTTAAAATTATATTTCGGCCTGGGTATGAAACATCCTTACACACTCGAGGAGATAGGCGAGGAGTTGAATCTTACCAGGGAAAGGGTGAGGCAGATAAAGGAAAAAGCTATCAAAAGGATCCAGTTCACAACACGTTGCAGGATACTGAAATCGTACCTTGGATAACAATTTGTTTCTATATTTGCCAAAAATATTCTTAAATGGACCACCTTGTATCACCATCGCTTCTGGCAGCAGATTTTGGCAAACTCGAAAGTGAAATCCAGATGATAAACAGGAGTGACGCCGACTGGCTTCACCTCGATATCATGGATGGCGTTTTCGTACCTAATATTTCATTCGGATTCCCTGTAATTAAGGCAATAAAAAAAATTGCAGCAAAACCTCTTGATGTGCACCTGATGATAATAGATCCCGACAGATATCTGAGACGGTTCTGCGATGCCGGCTCAAATAATCTGACTGTTCAATATGAAGCCTGTACTCATTTGCACAGGACAGTAACAGAAATACGAAACCTTGGAATGAAAGCCGGAGTTTCTTTAAACCCGCATACTCCCGTATTTCTCCTTAAGAATATACTTCCTTATATCGATATAGTCCTTATAATGACAGTTAATCCCGGATTCGGCGGGCAATTATTTATCAAGGAGAGTTATAATAAAATAACTGAGCTCCGGAAAATGATTGATACGGCTGGCTATAATGTTTTAATAGAAGTCGATGGTGGTATAGATACATCAAATGCGGGAAAACTTATTGAATCTGGCGTTAACGTCCTGGTAGCCGGTAGTTCTGTATTTAGTTCAGCTGATCCGGAAGGGACAATACGGAGACTGAAAAAACTGATCTGAGAGATTAGCCCATCAGCCGCTTTGTGGTATCTCCCCCAGAGGGGTTCTGTTTTGTGATCAAACCCCCTCTGCCGCTTCGCAGCCTATCCCCCGAAGGGATTTTGTACTGGGATTCAAACCCCCTAATGCAGTTATATTTAGATGGATTTCACTGAAACGGTTGGATTTGGGGTTTTATTATTTCTTCAATATATTCAATTATGTCCCCAACTTTCTCCGCATGAAACCATTTTATCTCCTTATCCTTACCCCACCATGTCAATTGACGTTTTGCATATCGCCGACTGTTCCTTTTTATTAGTTCAATGGCCCTCTCCCTGGATATTTTCCCATCAAAAACATCAAAAAACTCTTTGTAACCGACACTGTTCAGCGCATTCAGGTTCCTGAAATCATAAAGGCGTTTAGCCTCATCTTCCAGACCCAGCCTGACCATTTCATCAACCCTGGAATTAATCCTTTTGTAGAGAACATCACGGGGTCTGTCAAGGCCGATCTTAATAATTCCGAAATCTCTTTCTTTTTTTTGCTTTTTAAGGAAAGAAGAGTATGGTTTGCCAGCTGTTTCACAGATCTCAAGAGCCCTGATTATCCGTTTATAATTATTTAGATCCACTTTACCATAGTGCTCAGGATCAAGAAGTTTTAATGTAGATCTTAGACCTTCTATTCCCTCTTCCATGTATCTCATAATGAATCTTTCTCTTATGGAAGGGTCAACATCGGGAATATCATCAATACCAAAACATACAGAATCGATATACATGCCTGAACCACCCGACATCAGAGCGAGATTTTTTTTTGAGAAGATCTTTGGAAGAAGTTCAAGAACATCTCTTTCGAAAAGACTGGAACTATAATAATCTTCTATAGATAAAAATCTTATGAAATGATGTTTTACTGCCTTAAGTTGAATCTCTGTGGGGACCGCAGTACCGATTTTCATCTCCCTGAAGAACTGCCTCGAGTCAGCAGAGATTATTTCAGATTTGAAATGTTGCGCAATATCTATGGAAATATCAGTTTTGCCGACCCCGGTCGGACCAAGCAAAACTATCAGAAAATTATTCATCAGGATTTTAGCCTCTAAAGACTATTCTTCGTCTTCGTTAAGGTTTTCTATGTTTTCGAAATCGGGCAGAGTTTCTTCATCCTCACCGTTAAGAAAGAGTTCATCTACTTCAGGTTCAATATCATCATCATCATCATCGGAAACAACAATATTATTATAAAGTTTCCTTGAGGTCCCACCAAAAATTACCTGTTTTGGAGGTATTCCTTTGGAATTTGTGCAGGATGGGTATTCACGCCCGTCAATTTCTTTTACTTCACCTGTATACTCGACAAAGAGAGCTCTTTCGTTAAAAAAATCGAATACATAAATTAATTTCTGGTTCTTACGGAAAATAATATCTTCCAGAACTGCAACTTCCATCGTCGAAGAGCCTGTCCCCATATCAAAAAGGGTAAATTCTTCCTCCTTCTCCCAATTGTCTGTTGCCATAAAAAATGAGGCCATTTGGGATTTATCAAACTCCAATTCATCCTGAATCTGGTTGTGAAAATCCATTAATGTATGTGTATCAAGAAATTCAAATTCCCTGACAAAAGACTCATCTTCATCTGATAACACTACAAATTTGTAAACCATAATATGTATTAATTCGATGGGTGCAATATAATATTTTTTAGATTACAATATTCCGGCTATTTTTTTTT
>Ga0302164_10000403_pt1 | contig 14886 bp, 20 predicted proteins | sample I_Fen_E3_1_FD_193500 | JGI IMG/M metagenome (GOLD analysis project Ga0302164, IMG submission 193500) | Peat permafrost microbial communities from Stordalen Mire near Abisko, Sweden - I_Fen_E3_1 | ecosystem: Environmental > Terrestrial > Soil > Wetlands > Permafrost | place: Sweden: Abisko...
TGTGATGGGACTTAGTGTAGGTTTGCTTGCTACCATATTCTTCTAATTCATTTTTAAATTTATAATAAATATAAATAATGGAATAATCAGACCAGTTTTGCTGTTAAAACAACAATTTCTTCAAAGAAAAATCTTTCACTATCTGTTACACAGACTTCAAAACCCAGTTCCATTAATCTTCCAGTTGTTTCTTCTACATTGGAGAGTGAAGATTGAACAAGCTGAACACGTCCAGCTGGGTTGAGATGTTCAACGAGACCTTCAATAAAACGATTTATAACGAATCTTCCATCTTTCCCACCGTTCCAAGCAACTTCAAGTTCATCATCAACCAATTCATCATCCTCGATTGGAAGATAAGGGGTGTTGAATAGTATGAGATCGAATTTTTCTTCATCAACAGGATCAAAAAGATCGCCCCATCTGATATCAACACGTGCTAGATTAATCTCAGAGTTCTTCTTGGCACATTCTACAGCATACCTATTGATATCAACTGCAACTACTCTTTTAACTTTCTTGGAGGCTATAATTGCTATGATACCGGTTCCTGTACCTATTTCCAGCACATTATCGGATTTTTTTACCAATAGGTTTTTTGCAAGTAGAAATGTATCATCTGCAGGTTCATATACCTTATCACAAATTAGAAACTCCATTCCTTGGTAGTTTATCATATTTTAATTCCAAATCAAATTTTTCATAAAATTAAATTTAAATAAAAAAAAATATGGCTTAATCAAGTTCATAACCTTCAATTGCTGATGGAAGGCATTCAAGAACAGTTGAAAGACCTGAAAGGTGCAAATTCATGGTTACAGCTCCAACCACTTCTTCTCTTGTTGCTCCATCTTTTTTTGCCATCGTAGCATGCATCTTAACCCCAGTTGGGTTTCTGTTGGATGTCTGTATGGCAATGTTTATCAATTGTTTAGTTTTTTGATCAAGCCCTTTTAATGAACGCTGAATTTGTACCAGTTCATTGAACTTGGCTGCAAGTTCGGGACATTCTAACTGGAAAATTTCGTATGGAGATCTATCCATTGTATCACAGATTAAATTATGTTTAATGCTATATATACAATTTTTAACATTCAAACAATTAATTATTTAAGGATTATCTTTGTCTTTTATAGTTCGTTCTATTTCTTTAGAGAGTTTTCGAATGTTTTTTGGTTCCATATTAAAAACCCTCTGATTCAAGAGTTCTTGATCGAGTTTGGATATTAAGTCCCTTCTTTCATATTTATCTAATTCACCGATCTCATGGAAAGAATCCATTAGAGCATTTCTAACTTTTTTACGTTTATGCTGAAATAGAGCTCTTATAACATTTAATAAGAATTCATCAACGTCCAATCCATTCTTTGGGGTCAGCATGATAACTGCAGAAGATACCTTGGGTTTTGGGAGAAAAACTTTTTTTGAGACTTTGAAAAGCATTTCCGCGTTAGTGTAAAAGTGTATCATAACCGAAAGTCTCGAGTAATTAGAATCACCAGGATATGCAATCATGCGTTCAGCGAACTCCATCTGGTACATGAGAACTGCTAATTCAAAATTATATTTAAGAATCTTGAAAGTTATTGGTGATGATATTTTGTAGGGCAGGTTTGATACGACTTTGTTGAATTTTGGAAAGGCAATTTTCGTTGCATCACCAATAATAATCTCTACATTTGAAATTTGGAGTTTTTTAAGTCTTTTTACCAATATGGCGGCAATCTTCCTGTCCTGTTCAACAGCAATAACTTTTCCAGCATTTTTTGCTAGTGGAATGGTTAAAGTGCCTATACCAGCTCCTATTTCGAGTACAGTATCTGTTTTTGAGAGATCCGCACTATGGATTATTCTAGATAATACATCCTTGTCTATAAGGTAGTTCTGTCCCTTTCGTTTATCGAGTTTTATACCTTCTTTATTTAAAATTTTGAGAGTTTCAGACAACATGTAAATTATTAACTCCTAATAAGATTTTGACCATACAATTATTTAATGTACAAATCTGTAAGATATCGATATTGTGATATGGATAAAATCAACAGAAACTTAAAAAATTAAAAAAAAATAGGGAATTAAGCTTTTTTAGGTTTTGGGGGTCTTGTGAATAGTATATATTTCATTTTTCCCTTTCTTTCTTCGCCTGCTTCTAGTTCTAGATGAACTCGTTTTGCGATAAGTTTAACTGGTTCAGCAAGCATGCTTACGCGGTCTTTTATATCTTCGAAGCTAGTGAATTTAGCTTCTTTTCGAGCGTTTATAATATCCCACATGTGCTTCTTACCTATTCCTGGCAATAATTCAAGTTGGTGTAACCTGGTTGAAATTGGGCCTGCTTCGTTGAAGAATTCAATGAACTTGTCCTCATTTTCTTTTATTATTTCCTCGATAACATAATCCAACTCTACTCTTGCAGTGGTAGTGAGCTTATCATACTTTAATCTACTGTTGACACGGGCTATTTCATCCCGCTTACCTGGACCTATGTAAACTCGTTCATGTATGTCCAACTGAACCCTTTCCTTGGGAATGAGTTCCAGAAGGGTGAATTCTTCTGTCCCTACAGCTTGAGCTATGGGTTTCCTTTTAAATGAAGGTGTACCTTCCTTAACATAACCTAAAGGAAGATAATCAAGGATAATTGCATGATCTTCCATCAAACCACCCGGATGGTTATTTATATTTCTAAAAATTTCGAAATGTTCCATACGGAATCATTTCAGCATTATTCTCTATACTTGTTCACTATCTCTAAAATCTGTTCTAACTCTTCTTTTTTGTGTGAACCCCTTTCCTTTGCAAACATCAACCTCAGATCTGCTAGATCCAGCGGCATGATATCAGCTATTTTTATAGCTTGTGTTTTTTTTATTATTTCCTGAAGCTCGTTAACAAGCTTCTGAGCAGTTTCTACATCAAGTTTTGAAAACTTGGTCACATGATCCATTGCAAGATTCTGTTCGTAGGTTGGATCGTAAGACTCTGAACTTTCTTCAAGCATTTGTTTAGCTTCTGCAATAGTGATAGGGTCGGTTTCAATGACTTTTTTTCCAATCATCAAATCACTCTTGTATTTTAAGATGTTCTGGTCTGATTATTAATTTTTTAGCTTTATTACCGTCATTTATTTCTACTATGTAAGCGTTTCCCCTTTTATCTTCAACTTTACCCGTTTTTCCATGGAAACGTGGGTGTGGTTGACCCTTGTGAATACTTGGATCGATTATTATGTGAACAATATCACGTTCATCGAAGGTTTGTATTTTTTTGGTTATAGGGTTTGTTCTGCCTACTCTTATAGTCTTTCTAAGTTTGTAACGTGTTTTACTTCTTGAACCTTTTGATCTTTTTACCATATTTTTAAACCTCCAAAACCCTTAAAGGGTCTGCATTAAGATGACTGTATATCAGTTTTATAAAATATCAACCAAAACTCTAAAATCTGGTTTCAATTTTACTCAATAAAATTTAATATCCTCAATTCTAACCCAAACAGTGCACTGATCCAATATTTGATGATAAAATTCGTTTAAATCAGATTTATTTGATACCAAACCGATATTAATGGATTTTCAAATTTTGTTGTTTAATATTTCAAGGATGTAAATATATATTTTGATTTTTTATAACTATATAATACTATTCATTCTCATACTTTAAATGTTTACATCTATAACATCAAGTTGTACACATTTTGCATTGGTACCGAGTATTTCTGATACACTTGGCTTGCTTCTGTTTTCATCGCCGGAAATAAGTTCTTTAATATAAAGGCCTCCTTCACATTCTATTATAAGTTCTAACATCTTAGAGTCAAGCTTTTTATATTCAAGTTTCGTTACTTCTCGTGTACGTATTTTATCAGCACGTCTGTGGGATACTCTTATTGGTGTTCTTTGATTGATGATCTTCATAGATTTCAATGAATCTAAAATAGAGTTATCAATTTCATCTCCAAGTTCGACTGTTGCCTTGTAAACTTTATAAGTGTCTCTTGAAGATTCTTTTATTTCTGCTCTTCGCTTTTTGTCTACAAATTTCATTTCTGAAATTTCTACTTTGCCTTCAGCATGTTCATTTATAGATTCTTCAAGATGTTTTAGATCGATTTCACGGATATTAGGCTCCTTTATCTCTAGGACGAAGGTTCTTCCACTACCGAGCATCTTGACATCGATATCTTCACGACCGGCTCCATGAAATTTAGCACCTGTTCCGTTTGCTGCTTTGATTGCATCTTCTGATATGAGCTCTTCAACAGTTTCAGGATACATCTTACCTGTGTGGTTGCAGTTTTCACAACCTTTACCTTTGCATTTACTACAAGGCCACTTTGTCTGAGGAATTCCTCTAATAAGTTTTCTGTAACGACTTTCTATGAAAATGGGATTTATTTGAGTTTCTATTTTACCAGTTTTGAAATCCACCATTAAAACCAGATTGGGATTATCAAATTCAACTTCTTTAGACAGTCTTAATGATAGTTCTTTACCAATTTCTCTGTTTATTTCTTTTTTTATGTTTTCAACATCTAGATTAAACAGATCGTGGATATATTCCTCTTTTAAAAGTATCTCAGAATCTACCCGGCATCCTATTAGGAAGGTGAAAAACTGAATTTCCTCAGTTTCCAGAAGATCTATCATCCTGTCGATCATTGTATCCAGATCATTGAATAGATCTTTGCAAATATAACACGCAGAACTTTTTTGAATGTTTTCATTGGACTCTTCAACGATTTTTCTCAAGTATTCGCCCCTGATCAGATTTCCAGGTCCTTTAATGGTTTTGGAGAAACTTCTACCAAGACATCGGTTACATATATTTCCTTCAGTTATTTCAATGATCTTCAATACGTTATCTTTAATTTGATGTTCCATTTTTACCATCCACAATCATAATAATCGCTTAAATGATTATTTATCATTAAATTTGAATTCAATCTAGTATTAAATATTATATTGTCCGATAATAAACGATAAATAAAAAGAGAATAATTTATTACTCCTAATACTTTAGTTTTATTTTGGAAGTGGATCTGAATGTCTATCTCATCATCTGTTTCATCATTTGCCCAAGTGGACCGCCCATTTTCCTTTTTCCAAAGCCTTTCATTGCTTTTTTAGTAACATTAAAATATTTTAAAAGTTCTTTAACGTCTTCATTTCTCATACCAGATCCCCTAGCTATCCTTTTGACCCGAGATTGTTTTATTACTTCGGGGTGTTCTAGTTCGTGTTCTGTCATGGAGTCCATAAGTACCTTGTACTTTGCTAGTTTTTCCTCTGTTACTTGGGAAGCATTTTTAGGAAGTTTGCCTCCAGCTCCAGGGATCATGTTCATTACCTGTTGCATAGGGCCCATTTTATTCATCATCTCGAACTGGGAATACATGTCTTTCAGGGTGAATTTACCACTGAGCATTGCATCAACTGATCCCATATCCGCATCTGTCTCTGCTATTTCTTCTGCACGTTCAAGCAGGGATCTAATATCTCCCATTCCAAGCAACCTTGAAATAAAACGATCCGGATCGAAGGCTTCAAAGTCTTCAACTCTTTCGCCTGTTCCTATGAACTTTATTGGTGCTCCTATTTCAGCTACTGCTGAAAGAGCCCCTCCACCCTTGGCAGAGCCATCTAATTTGGTTATTATTATAGAACCTATCTTAGTTGTGTTGTTAAATGCAAGAGCCTGTTCTCTTGCCTGTTGTCCTATAGTTCCGTCAATAACCATTATAACTTCATCTGGTTTAACAACAGAAGAAATATTATTCATTTCGTTTAATAAATCCTTTTCTTCTTTGTGGCGTCCTGCAGTATCAATTATTATAACATCATTCTTTTTAAATTCTTTCAAACCCTTTTTAGCTAGATCTAATGCGTCTTTGTTCTCTGCGTCTCCATAAACTGGAACATTCATGCTCTCGGTTAATTGTAAGAGCTGTTCATATGCAGCCGGTCTCCAAGTGTCTGTACTAATAATTGCAGGATTGAAACCCTTTTTCTGTAAGTAACGTGTCAGTTTGCCTATGGATGTTGTTTTACCGCTTCCTTGAAGTCCCATGAAAAGTATTTTATAGGGTTTCTTATCGATCTCTACTTCCTGGGCAGTTGCGCCGAGCAGGTTAACCAGTTCTTCGTAAACTATTTTTACTACATGTTCCTTGGGAGTAACACCTTTTGGAGGTTCTTCATTAAGAGATCGATCTTCTATAGTTTTGGAAAGCTTTAAAACCAGCTTTATGTTCACATCTGACTGAATAAGGGCCCTTTGAATATCTTTAATAACCTCTTTCACAACTTTTTCGTCGATTATGGACATTCCTGCCAGTTTTTTCATTGTTTTGGTCAGATTTTTCCCTAGATTGCCCAACATATTCTCACCAGTTTTTTTTAAGAAATATGGTTTTAATTTTAAAAATTTTATAATTCATCATTTTGTTGATCATCAATTGATCTTAAAAAATTACAATATTGTTTTTTTATATTAGATTTAATATCCAATAAATTTCTTTTCATAGTATATATTAGTGACTCTTAAAAAAATAGAATGTTTTTATCTTAAGATATTCAACTTATTAAATATAAATTTGCTCAAGATATAAATTAAATTTTGATATCAATTTTGATAATCTATAAGAAAGATTTATGGATATTATAATATCTTCATGAATTACTTAACCATTCAAACTCTTATGGGTTCAATGGGGATATATATTATCTTAAAATATAATAATATTGACCTTATAATTCATATAATACGATGATCCGGTGATAAAATGCTAGAAAAACTAAAGATCAGCTTAATTAAAGCACCTGTAATAAAAAAAGGTGAATACAATTATTTTGTTCATCCAATTACCGATGGTATACCTCTGGTTGAACCTTCAATACTTGAAGAAGCAGCTGAGGGAATTTCAAGATTTGGAAACATGGAAGTGGATAAAATATTATGTGTGGAGGCAATGGGAATACATATAGCAACAGCACTATCCATAAAAACTAGAATACCATTTGTTGTAGTTAGAAAACGTGTTTATGGTCTGGACGGTGAGGTACCAGTCCATCAAATGACGGGGTACAGCCAAGGAGAGCTCTATATAAACGGTTTACACAAGGGTGATAGAATAATCCTTATAGATGATGTAGTTAGTACAGGAGGGACCATGATAGCGGTTTTAAATGCCCTTAAACAAATGGATGTAGAGATTGTTGACGTGATGGCTGTGATAGAAAAGGGTAATGGGAATGATATAGTCAAAAGAGAAACAGGATTTACTGTTAAGAGCCTGGTAAAGGTGAATATTCTAGAAGGAAGAGTTGTAATAGAAGGAAGTGTTTCAGAATAATTAATCCAATATTATTAACCAAGGATGGTCTAATGTCAAACCACGAACTTGAGATAGTTGATGTTATAAAAAAGATTAAAGATTTAAAAGCAGAAAAGGTTGGTCTCCAATTTCCAGAAGGTCTTAAAGTCTATGCAATAAAAATTGCAAGACAAATAGAACAAGAAACAGGCGCAATAGTGATAATATCTGCTGATCCATGTTACGGCGCTTGTGATGTAGCAGATGTGGACATGAGGGATTCAGTAGATGTTCTGGTTCATTTTGGACACAGGCCACTACCAATAGATTATGATCTCCCTGTAATTTTTGTTGACGCTCGATCCAACATGGATGTGCTTGGATGTGTAAGAAGCTCTATTTGCCTGCTAGAAGGTTATGAGAAAATAGGACTTGTAACAACAATTCAACATCTACATTTAGTAAACGAAGTTGCAGATTTTCTTGAACAGAATGGTAAAGAGATTTTGATGGATAAAGGATCAGGAACAACTAAAGGACAGGTATTGGGCTGCAATTTTTCAGCTATAAAAAATCTTGATGCTGATGCTTTTCTTTACATTGGAAGCGGGAACTTCCACGCATTGGGTATTAAACTTTTTACAGACAAAACTGTAATTGTTGCAGATCCGTACCTTGGAGATGCAAGGGTAATAGATGAATTTGCAGACAGGATATTAAGGATTCGTTCTGCTAGGATAGCAAAGGCCATGGATGCCAAACGATTTGGAATTATAGTTTCCACCAAGAAGGGTCAGTCTAGATTGGAACTTGCAAAGTACCTAAAAAATATGTTGAAGGATGTGGATAGGGAAGGATTTATACTACTTCTTGATGATGTTTCGCCCGATCTCTTAATACCCTTCATGGATCTTGATGCATTTGTAATGACAGCATGCCCAAGAATTGCAATTGACGATTCTGTAATGTATAAAAAACCATTACTGACTCCTCAAGAGCTTGAAATAGTTATTGGTAAGAGGAGATGGGAAGACTATGAAATAGATGAAATCAAATATAGTGAATGATATACGATAACAAGAAATAAATAAGATGGAATTTAAAGATTCAAATCTTATATAATACTAACTATATAAAGATGAAACTCAAATAGTAAGACACTATAACAGTATAGATAGAAAATGAATTTCATTTAAAATTTCATTTAAAATTTGAAGGAAATGTGGATTACAAGTTGATGGATGATTAGTACTTATTTTAAGTTGAGGTGAATATATGAAAACCAAATCTGGAGATTTCGTATTGCCCGGGGATGCTTTGGGAGTTACTGAAGAGTTTGTTCCATCAGAATGGACTTATGAAGATAAAGGTAAGATAAGATCTCTAGTTGCAGGGACAGTCTCAGTAGACAATAAAAACAAGAAAATATCAATTATACCAAAAACCAGTTCTCCCTCGATGCTTAGAAATGGAGTGGTTGTTGTTGGACAGGTATCGGATGTAAGAGGTCAGAGGGCCCTTATAAAACTGGACAGTATTAAGGATAACAGTAGAGGTCTTGTTACATCCTTTTCAGGAGGAATACATATTTCACAAGCCCAAAAAGGTTATGTAGCCAAGTTAACCGATGAGTTCAGAATTGGGGATATTATTGAGGCTAAGGTGACCAAAATAATAGGCATAGACAACGTTGACCTTACTACAGCCGAGGATGAACTCGGTGTTTTGAAGGCCATGTGCATTAAATGCAGGCACTACATGAAACAGGTAAGTAAAAACGAAGTTGAATGTCCAAATTGTGGAAATAAAGAAAGAAGAAATCTTTCTTCTAAATATGAGGGGTAATATGAAGGTTATTAAGGATACAAAGAAGGAATTTGAAATAGAGATTACTGGAGAATCTCATTCTCTATGCAATACTTTAAGAAAGACGCTTATGGAGGATGAGAATGTTGAGGCAGCAGCATACGTAATTGAACATCCAATTATAGGGCAGCCTAAACTATATATTAAGGGTAAAAATCCAAAAAAATCACTTCAAACAGCAGCAGAGACAGTTAAATTGCGGTGTGATGAATTCAAGGATCTCATAAGCTCTTCTGAAGATGAAACCAAGAAATGAAACCAAGAAATTCAGGATAATAAAAAAGGAAATACGAATTTTGGGCGTTGATGATTCCCCATTTCCTTCCCATACAAATGAAGAAGTCATGTTAGTGGGTACTGTTTTCAGGGCTGGCAATTGGTTAGACGGTGTTTTAAGTACTTATATCCATGTTGACGGTACAGATGGAACAGAAAAGATAACTGAGATGGTTAAGAATTCAAGGAACCTTGGCCAGCTTGGAGTTATCATGCTCGATGGCATTACTTTTGGTGGTTTTAACCTGGTAAACATTCGCAAGATATTCGAATCAACAGGAGTACCTGTTATTGTAATAATGCGAAAGCTTCCCAATTTTGAAAGAATAAAAAAGGCATTGAAGAGATTTGATGATTGGGAAAAGAGATGGGCCAATGTTCTCGAGGCGGGAAAGGTTTACAAGGTGGACAATACTGAATCAATTTACATGCAGATTTATGGTATTGAAAGGGAAGATGCAGAAGATATAGTTAAACTTTCAACCACGCGGAGTGCTATACCTGAACCGGTGAGGGTTGCACACATCATAGCGGCAGGCATTGTTACTGGGGAATCAAAGGGGAGTGCTTAAACCACAAATTGAGAATGTGATTAATATATTATCTTGTTAACATTCTAAGGAAGTGTTCTAAATAAAAAATCCTCTTTTAACTGTGGATACTGTAATTACACAGAGTAACTCAGTCGTACTCATAAGACGTAAAAATCCTCCATTCAAGGGATCATGGGCTTTACCTGGCGGGTTTGTTGAATATGGGGAAACAGCCGAATTAGCGGCAATAAGAGAGACTAAAGAAGAAACAGGCCTTGATATAGAATTAGATGGTATGGTTGGGGTGTATTCTGATCCTCATAGGGATCCACGAGGACATATTATCTCCATATGCTTTTTAGGGCATAAAATCGGTGGAAAGCTAGTTGCAGATACAGATGCTGCAGATGTTAAATGTTTGGTGGTAGATGAAGTTTCAAGGATTAAAATGGCATTTGATCATCACATAATTCTTGAAGATGCATTTAAACTTCTAAATATTGGGAATTATTCTTGCAATAAATAATTTTTAACCAATATAATGATCCAAAATTTATTCAAATTAATATGGCAATGTAGAATGTAAAATAATAATAACAACATTGAATTGAAATATAAACTTAATTTAACTACTTAGATCTTACAATTAAATTATCAAATTTATAGATGGGGAGGATATGAATGAAATTTTGTCCTAAATGTGGAACAGTCATGTTTCCTAAAGGTGACTTTTTCGAATGTAAAAACTGTGAATACACAACAAAGATAACAGAGGAATCTGTGAAGGAATATGAAATTTCTGAAAAGATATCAACGAATGAGAGTATAATTTTTACTACCGATGAAATTCAAACATTACCTACAACCACTGTAAGATGCCCTAAATGTGATAATAAAGAAGCATCTTGGTGGCTTATTCAGACTAGGGGTGCAGACGAGTCGGAAACAAGATTTTTCCGATGCACCAAATGTTCTTGTACATGGCGTGAATATGATTAAATGATATTTTTGCAGTTCAAATTTACTGGGTATAATCAGCCAATAAATTTTCAGGAGGAGTATTCAAATTGACGGGGGATTTAGAAAAGGATACTGATAAAACGGTGAATTCAGTGGATTCAGAAAATAATAAGGAAAATACTGATAAATCACCTGAATCTGGAAGATCTCCTATTTCAGGGATTATTTCAAATTTCAAAAAATTCAATATGGTAGAAGATCTCAAATCTGAAAAATTGTCTGATAAAAATAAGAAATCAGAGACTAAAACTCATGATAACCCCAAAAGCTCCCCTAAACAAAAATCTTCAAAAAATTCGAATAAAGAGGAAACTTCTCAGGAACATGTAGATGATAATACATTCCACATTCCTGGCCTGTCAGAGCATAATTTCATTAATTTGATAAATAATAAAAGAGACAGAATAATAAAGGTTGTAGCCCTTTTAATCGGTGGATTGTTGATATTATATGGTTTAGTCATTATTTCAGCATCGGTGACAAAGGTGGCTGACAACGTGATATTCGGTGAAGAAGCCACCTTGGCTGTTTTTCTAATGTTACTGGGTGTTTTAATAATTGTAGCTGCATTTGCACAGCGCATTTTGGATAAGACATTTCTCAGCAAGATAAATACAGAACTCGATGTCACTGAGGAGAGATCTAAGTCAGATGCAAATTCCAAGAAAGGCAAAGATGAAAATGCTAATAAGGTAAATAATGATAATAAGGATAATATAGTTGGAGAGAATAAAAGGTAATCAAGGAGGATGAAAATGTTCAAAGCGGTTTTAAGTGATTCAAATGTATTAAAAACAAGTTTCGAAGCTATTTCTTCAATTGTGGATGAAGTTCAAATGAAAGCGGACAGTGAAGGTCTAAGACTAGATGCTCTAGATAGATCTCATATCACATTCGTTCACCTCGAACTTAGATCAGCATTATTCGATGTTTATTCCTGTGATGAACCGCTGAAAATCAATGTTGACACAGAAGAACTTATGAAAGTTCTTAAAAGAGCAAAAAGCGATGACGTAGTTGAGCTTACGGTTGATGAGGGTAATTTAATACTTACATTTGAAGATGAAGCAAGGCGAACCTTTAAGATCAGGCTCATTGATATTGAATACGAGGCCCCAAGCCCTCCTGACCTAGATTACCCATCTGTATTTGAAATTCCATTTTCACTGCTCAAAAATTCGATCCAAGACATAGGTATAGTCTCTGATAAAATATCCCTTATGGTGGATGAGGACAAGTTTATTGCATCTGCTGAAGGAGAGTTCGGAGATGCGAAGATTGAATACCTCCATGGTGAGAAGATAACTGAAAAGGCAAAGTCAGTTTTCTCTCTAGAGAAGATAAAAGAGATGTTGAAGGCAGATAAATTTTCTGAAACAGCGGTTTTAAGTCTTGGAAATGATATGCCTCTTAATTTGGCCATGAAAATGGTTTCTGAAGACGGTGAACTAAGTTTCCTTTTAGCTCCAAGGATAGAAAGTGAGGAATAGGGTTGGATGAATTTTTCCAGAAACTGAGGGAGATACAAAAGAAAGAGCGTAGCATAAGCGGTCTATCTCGTGTAGGCGATAATTTCTACACTGAAGTCTCCAACTACCTCAACAGGCTCATGAGGAAGATAGATAACAATCCATTTTCCTTCGAATCTTACCTGCTGAGGGATGCCCAGAGAATTGTAGCAGAGATATGCGAAAGGAGAGAACATAAAATATCCAATAGTGCGGTCATGAATGTACAACGTGCATATCAACTGTTTAAAGAGTCAAAAAGTAAGGATTCAATGGATGATAATCAGATAACTGTTCCAATAAATTCCACACCTGAAGAGGAAGGACTTTACTTGGAACTGGTCGACTCATTCATCAAGTATAGGGGAAAATTAACTGCACCTTTAATGTCCTATATACAAAAAAATCATGGTAACCACAGCAAAAATCCCGTAAATCGAACATCTAAGGGAGATAAATCTCTAAAATCAATCGATATAGACGAACTTCTATCAGACGCTCAGGCAGAATCTCTGATTGATCAGGATAAGGGTACAGAATCTACTAAGGGAGGTTTTGATGACCAAATATTTGAAAGGTTTGGATCAGAACCTTCCAGAAAGGGAGAGACTAAAAATAATAGCAATAAACTGGATGATAGGGTTGCACCTGTTAAATCTAACTTGGATAAAAATGCATCAAGCACTGAAAATTCTTCTGGAATTTCGGAGGAATTCATTGATGAAGAGGTAACCAAAGACAGTAATATTGGGAAAAACTCTGAAAAAAGTCACACAAAAACTCTAATGATCCTGGATGAACTCCCATCTATAATTGGGGTGGATAAGAATGTTTACGGACCAGTGTCGCCTCAAGATCTTATAACTATACCCGAACCCAATGCGAAGATCCTTGTTAAAAATAACAAGGGAATAATTATACAAACATATAAATAAACTTTAAATGATAAACAATTAATACATTATTGGACTTTTTATAAAGAGTACAATACTGCAAATAAAATATTCAGTTTAAATAAGTTTTAAAAAAAGAGCATTAATTAAGAAAGTTAATTGCACGACTTATTTTTACATTTAAGAGGTGATCATATGAAGATTCCTAAAGAAAGGAGAACATACTGTCCAAGCTGTAAAAAACACACAATTCACGAAGTATTAGAAGCAAAAAGAAGAAAAGCAAGCGAGCTCAAATGGGGTCAGAGGCAGTTTAGAAGAGTTACAAGTGGATATAGGGGTTATCCTAGGCCGCTACCATCAAGAAATAAACCTATCAAAAAACTGGACCTTAGATACAAATGTAAGGAATGTGGGAAGTCTCATGTAAAGAGATCATCGTTCAGAGCAGGTAAAGTAGAATTCGTAATGTAGGTGAGTAGTATGGCAAATTACAGAAGTAATAAAAGCAATTTTCTAAAAGTCAAATGTGTGGACTGTGGAAATCAGCAAGTAGTCTTTGATCATGCTGCATCCAATGTACAATGCATAATATGTGGCAAAACACTAGTAAAACCAAAAGGTGGAAAGTCTGAGATTACAGCTCAGATCGTTGAAGTCATGGATTAATAGTTTAAACTCAATTAGTTACCTATATGAACTAATTAAGAGTTAAATCCTTTAAATAATGAGTAATTAAATTTTATAATTGAAAATATATTTTAAATATATTATAGGTGTTCTAATGGTAAGAATGAGAAAAGAATGGCCGGATGAAGGGGATCTGGTGGTTGGAACTGTACACAAAGTTTTGAACTACGGTGCCTTTGGGAGCCTTGAGGAATATGATGGTAAAGAAGCATTTATACACATATCCGAGGTTTCATCTGGTTGGGTTAAAAACATAAGGGACTACGTCAGAGAGAATCAGAAGATCGTTGCCAGGGTTCTTCGTGTAAATCCTAAAAAGGGCCATGTTGATGTTTCACTTAAAAGAATAAGGGAAGATCAGCGTACAAGAAAAATTCAACAATGGAAGATTGAACAGAAGGCAGAGAAACTACTGGAGTTTTCAGCAAAAAGCCTTGGAAAGGATCTCGATGCTGGTTATGAAGAAGTTGGTTACGGCATCATGGAGGAATTTGGAGACCTCTATGGAGCATTTGAAATAGCAGCCGAAGAAGGAGCAAAACCGCTCATAGAACGTGGTATGGGTGAAGAATGGGCTAATGCAATAACTGTAGTAGCTAAAAAGAATATTTCTCCACCTGAAGTAAATATAACCGGTTATGTAGATTTGAAATCTTATGCCAACAATGGAGTAGATGTTATCAAAAAGGCACTTAGCGCCATAAACGGTGAAGAGATTTCTGTTCAATGTGTGGGAGCCCCAAGATACAGATTAATGGTTAAATCATCAGACTACATCACAGCAGAGA
>Ga0302164_10000404_pt1 | contig 14863 bp, 6 predicted proteins | sample I_Fen_E3_1_FD_193500 | JGI IMG/M metagenome (GOLD analysis project Ga0302164, IMG submission 193500) | Peat permafrost microbial communities from Stordalen Mire near Abisko, Sweden - I_Fen_E3_1 | ecosystem: Environmental > Terrestrial > Soil > Wetlands > Permafrost | place: Sweden: Abisko...
TTCAGGGAATAAATATACCCAGGCTCACTTCCCTTCATTCTATTTTTTACCTTTGGAATCATGGTATCGTTCAATGTTGTATGGTGATTTCGATTTTGCAGTTCATCGTTTGCAAAAAGGGATCGAACATGATCCGTTGAATTTTCATTTCCAGTTTCATCTGGCGCAGATTTATTTGTATGGAGTACGTGATTATAAAAAAACAGTATCAATTATTGAAAGTATTCTGGAATTAGGCTTTCCATTGAAATCATCATGGAGGCCAATGTGTCTGGTTTATCTGTTTGAAGAAAAATATGACAAAGCAGAAGAATATGCCCGAAAGGATTATGATGCTTCAGAAGGAAAGGGACATGGTGCTGCTAATCTTATAATTTGTTTAGCTGCATCAGGGAAAACTGAAGCAGCCCAACAATTATATAAATTAATAAAAGCGACCCTGACTTTGTCCCAATTTCCTTATTTTCTGCATGCTAAGGTAAATATCTACCTGAAACAAAATGATGAAGCCTTTTCATATCTCGATAAAGCGATCGCCGGGAAAAACTATTGGTTATTTACTTTAAAATATTCACCGGAATGGGATGGGTTACGTTCAGATCCACGGTTTGATAAAGTTCTTGAAAGGATGAATTTTCCAACATAAATTGGTTATAGTCTGATTTCTTCAGGAATTTATTGCATTGAACTTTTATCAAAGCAAGTCTCGTCACTAGTTATGAATATGATTTTTTTATCAGTTACCACATAGTTACTGGCTCATAGAACCATAGAATTTAATTTGTTCCGTATTCCGGACTTTCCTAACTTTATTGCAATGAATGGATTTTATGGCAAGTCTTATCCCCAATTTCGAATACGACATTTTCATCAGCTACCGCCAGAAAGATAATAAGCACGATGGCTGGGTTACTGACTTTGTTGATAACCTGAAAGGGGAACTTGAGTCTACATTCAAGGAAGAGATCAGCGTCTATTTTGACATCAACCCGCATGACGGGCTTCTTGAAACACATGATGTTGATGCCTCTCTGAAAGAGAAGCTGAAATGCCTGATCTTTATCCCAATTATTTCACGGACATATTGTGATCCCAAATCATTCGCATGGGAGCATGAATTCAAAGCATTTGTTGAATTAGCATCTAAGGGTCCGTTCGGATTAAAGGTTAAACTGCCGAATGGCAATGTGGCAGGCAGGGTGCTTCCAGTCAGGATACATGACCTGGATATTGCTGATGTCAAAGCATGTGAAGTGGTTCTTGGTGGTGTACTTCGTGGTATTGAATTCATCTATAAAGAACCTGGAGTTGATAAACCACTTGTTCCCGAAGATGATGAAAAAAAGAATCTAAATAATACGAAATACCGAATCCAGATAATCAAGGTGGCTCATGCAATAAAAGAGATTATTCTTGGGATGAAGGCACCAGTCGATATGGAAAGAGAAATAAAACAGACCAATAGAATAATCAAGGGGGCATCTGAAGATCAGAGTATGAGTGAAACTGAGCTAACTCAAAAATCAGGTAAACTTAAATTAATTTCAAAAGTGCCTGTTGTCGCAATATTAATTGTTGCTGTGATTCTTTTTTATCCGAAAATATTTAAACATGACATACTGAAAAACATGAGATTATCGGGTGAGGGAATCAAAGTGGCTGTAATGCCGTTTCAGAATCTTACGAATGATACAACAAAGAATTTCTGGCAGGAAATGATTCAGGACAATCTTATCACAACCCTTTCAGGTTCTGAAGAACTGAAAGTCAGACAAATAGAATCAATTACCAGATTGCTTCAAAGCAATGGGCTTGCCAAATATGCTTCAGTTACCCCTGCAATTGCTAATACAATTTCACAAAAACTGGATGCAAATGTTTTTATAAGTGGAAGCATAAACCAGTCAGGGCCGACAATACGTCTGAATGCTCAGTTAATAAACTCAAAAACTGCAGATATTTTAAAATCATTTCAAATAAATGGAAAAACTGAGAATATACTTCCACTGACAGATTCCCTTTCAATAATTATTAAGGATTTTCTTTTGCTGGCCACAATAAAAAATGAATTGTCCAAGGGTTATAATAACCCATCAACCACCAATTCTCCCGAAGCATTCAGTTACTATATTTACGGAAGAAACGAATCTGCAAAATGGAATTATGCTGCAGCTCAGACCTGGCTTTATCGTGCAATCTCAATAGATTCAAATTTTGTCGATGCTCTTATTATGCTTTCCAATTCATATGGCAATGAGTTCCTTTATGAAGTAGCAACAAAATCATATGGTGACGAATCCTTATATGATTCTGCAAAAAAGTTTTGTATAAAAGCATATTTAAAAAGGGATCAGGTTCCCTTAAAAGAAAAGATAAATATTAACTGGAACCATTCCTTTTACTTTGAATCACCATACGAACAGATTAATTATCTGAAGCAGCTTCTGGATATAGATAATCAAAATCCAAATGTTTATTTCAGTCTGGGGAATTGTTACTATGATTTGGAACAACATGATAAAGCCATTCCTGAATATGAAAAAGAACTTGAAATATATAAAAAATGGGGATTAAAACCATACTGGATCTTTGACTACACTAATCTTGGAGAATCATATCGGAAAACAGGTCAGTATAAGAAGGCAATAAACATGTATAAGCTGGCAGAGAAGGATTTTCCTGATGATCCCAGTCTGATCTACAACCAGGCAGTACTTTACTGGGATGTTGGTGATACTGTGGCAGCAAATAGGAATATTGAGAAAGGTGTTGCCTTCCTCAGAAGTGTATCATCCTCAGAATCTAACATTTCTGCAATACTTGCTGGCGGCTGTGCTGAGGCAGGATTGATGGAAAGGGCAGATAAATATTACCGGAAAGCTCTGTCTTTAGAACCTGAAAGTGTAATGAATCTGAATAATCTTGCATATTTTTTAATCGATAAAGATCGCAACGTCAATGAGGGAATGGAGTTAGTTGATAAGGCATTGAATTCAAGACCTGAATACTACCTTTATCTTCATACTAAAGGATGGGGATTATATAAACAGGGAAAATATCAGGAAGCACTTGATCTTCTTCAAAAAAGCTGGGATTTAAGAAGAAAAAATGCCATATATGACCATGAATCATTTCTTCATCTTGAGGCAGCAAAAAAGGCAGTTGCAGGGCTTAAATGAATGGTGACTCAGGGATACAGAGAATAAATGACAAACATTTAACAACCTTGCATCCTGCAACATGCATCATGCACCAGGAATTTGACTGGCAGATTTATTTGATTTGCATTCCATACTTTCCTAACTTTATCAAAATGACCTATTAAGATGGCAAGTGTTATCTCCGGTTACGAGTACGACATCTTCATCAGCTACCGCCAGAAAGATAACAAGCACGATGGCTGGGTTACAGATTTTGTAAATAACCTTAAGGGCGAACTTGAATCTACATTTAAAGAAGAAATCAGCGTTTACTTTGACATCAACCCTCATGACGGGCTTCTTGAAACACATGATGTAGATGCCTCTTTGAAAGACAAACTTAAATGCCTGATTTTTATTCCGATTATTTCACGCACATACTGCGATCCAAAGTCATTTGCATGGGAACATGAGTTCAAAGCATTTGTTGAACTGGCTTCACTGGATCATTTCGGAATAAAAGTAAAACTTACAAATGGGAATGTTGCCAGCAGGGTGCTTCCTGTTCTTATCCATGATTTGGATATATCCGATATTAGATTATGCGAATCCATATTGGAAAGTGTTCTGCGGGGTGTGGAATTTATTTACAGATCTGCAGGAGTCAACAGACCTTTACGCTCAGAAGAACAGAAACCTAATGATAATCTGAATCACACAATTTATCGCGACCAGATCAATAAAGTAGCAAATGCAATAAATGAAATTGTTTCAGGATTAAAATCGACGGACACTATATCCGGGAAGGAAAAAACAAAACCCGTTATTCAATGGGAGGAAGCAACAAAAGAAAAAAGATTAATCAGACAGTTAATACCAAATAAACCTAATAAACATAAACTACTGTCAAGCATCCTGTTTATCTCAATTATAATTGTACTTGCCCGAATTTTTGGCTATCAGAAATTTTTCCATTCCGACCCATTAAGGAAACTAAGGGCTTCAGATGGAAGAATTACGCTTGCATTGATCCCGTTCCAGAATATGAGCAATGATTCAACTTTGAATTATCTTAAAGAATGGATACCGGAGAGCATAGTCTCATATCTGTCAAATTTTTCCGAAGACTTGCAGGTCAGACGATCTGAATCAATATACAGTCTGCCTGAAAGTAAATCGTTTACTAATAATGCTTCTATAGAAACTTCTGTTGCCACTTTGATGTCACAGAAACTTGATGCAAGTATCTTTATAAGTGGAAGTTTGACAAAGACCATTAAAGATGTCGTGATTAATGCAAACCTTTTAAATTCAAAAACAGAGGAGGTTCTTAAATCTTTTCATGAAGAGGGGAATTCTGAGAATATCAATCAAAAAATTGATACTCTTTCACAGAAAATAAAAGATTATCTGATTTTGTCCAGAATGAAGAAGGAATTAAATCCTGAAATTCAATCAATCGTTTCAACAAGCTCCCCTGAGGCATTAAAGCATTATATTCTGGGTAGAGATGCTGTCAGAAATGAAGATTATATGAAAGCTATTGAAGAGTATAAGGAAGCTATAAGAATAGATTCACTCTTTACAAATGCATACCTTGACCTTATAGATACATATGCAGAAAGTCATTGTCAGTGTTATGACAAAGCAAAGATTCTTTGTTTGCGTCTTTATGAAAGAAGGAATAAGATGATGCCTCAATTAAAGCTTCGTACCGAATATGCTTACAGCACACTTTTTAAAATGCCGTATGATTGCATTAAGTGCCTGAAGCAACTTCTTGAACTTGATGACCAGCAACCGGAAATGCATTTTAATCTGGGCAGTAAGTACAATGAAGTTAACCAACAGAATAAAGCAATCGCTGAGGTTGAGAAATCTCTTGATATCTATAAAAAATGGGACATAAAACCTCCAACTGTAGATAATTATACATTTCTTATAGATGCTTATCATGAAACAAAACAGTACAAGAAAGAAGAAAGGTATATTAAGAAAGCAAGCCTGGATTTTCCTGGTAATCTAGGGATTAATTGGTGCGAATTCCGACATTCATTGGATGTTAAGGATACTGTTGCAGAAAATGAATTACGTGAGAAAATCATAAATCTCTCCAGGGAGAATTCTGTTTCTGAATTCGATTTTACACTTTATTTCGCATACAACTATAAAAATGAAAACTATCCAAAAAAAGCAGAGGCATATATTCGAAAGGCATTTACTATGACAAATAATGATCCTGGAAAGATAAATAGTCTTGCCTGGTTCCTGATTATTGAGGATGTGAATACTAAGGAAGGTATGGAATTTGCTGATGAAGCATTAAAGTTATCACCCAATAATTATTCCCTTCTTGATACAAAAGGATGGGGTTTATACAAGCAGGGGAACTATCTGGAAGCTCTGAAGCTACTCGAAAAAGCTGATAGTTTAAAACCTGTTTATTCTCAGACTATATATGATCATCTTGAGGCAACAAAAAAGGCTCTTGCCGGTCTGAAATGACACCCCGCAATCTGCACCAGAAATTGAGCATCCAAATTTTATTTGTCTTGCATTCCATACTTTCCTAACTTTATCCAAATGAACCATTCGCATGGCAAGTCTCATTCCCGGATACGAATACGACATTTTCATCAGCTACCGCCAGAAAGATAATAAACACGATGGCTGGGTTACTGATTTTGTAAATAATCTTAAGGGCGAACTTGAATCTACATTTAAAGAAGAAATCAGTGTTTACTTTGACATCAACCCTCATGACGGACTTTTAGAAACTCATGATGTGGTTGCCTCTTTAAAAGACAAACTTAAATGCCTTGTCTTTATCCCAATAATCTCTCAAACTTATTGCGATTCAAAAAGTTTTGCCTGGCAGCATGAGTTTTGTGCTTTTAATAAACTGGCAAAAGGAGACCAGTTCGGAAGAGACATCAGGCTGTCAAGCGGGAATGTAGCTAACAGAATATTACCAGTTAAGATCCATGATCTGGATCAGGAAGATAAAATAATTTTAGAAAATGAACTTGGAGGGGCCCTGCGGAGTGTTGATTTTGTTTATAAGTCTTCTGGCGTTAACCGCCCTTTAAGAGCGAGTGAAGATCACCCGCAGGACAATCTCAATAAGACCCATTATCGAGATCAGATCAACAAAGTAGCAAATGCAGTTAAAGAAATTATAGTCGCAATAAAGAAATATAATCAAAAGGATGAAGAAGTACCAAAGACAGTTTTTAAACCTGCATCTGTTACTCGGAAGAGGAACAAAACAAAAATCATTATTGGATCAGTCATATTATTGCCATTAATAATTCTTGGATATTTCTTGATTCCAACACATTTTAAACCAAAAGACAAGGTTGACAAATCAATCGCTGTACTGCCATTTAAATCACTAAGCGATGACCCGGATAAACAATATCTTGCTGATGGAATGATGGATGCAATACTTCTTCATCTATCAAAGATTAAGGATTTACGGGTTATGTCAAGGACTTCTGTCGAAAAATACCGAAAAACTGATAAAACACTAAATGTTATCGGTAAGGAACTTGAGGTATCATATTTGCTTGAAGGCAGTTTTCAAAAGTTTGGAGATAATGCAAGATTGATTGTCCAGTTGATTAAAACCGGGAAAGAAGGCCATATATGGGCAAATGATTATGACCGGAACTGGAGTGATATATTTAAGGTTCAAAGTGAGGTGGCTCAAAAAGTTGCCGATGAATTAAATACCGCCATCACTCCGGAAGAAAAGCAACTCATAAATAAAATACCTACCACCAGTCTTACAGCTTATGATTTTTTCCAAAGAGGGAAAGTAGAATATGTAAATTACAGAATGGAAAATAAAATTGAAGCTTTGAAAATGGCAGAACATTATTATCACACTGCTTTGGAATATGATTCTACTTTTGCGGAGGCTTATGCGGGATTAGCAATGACTTATATCGACAAAAATTATTTCACATCTAATTACTTCACTGAAAATTTCCTTGATTCCACATTAATATTAGCAGATCGGGCCCTTTTATATAATGATCACCTGGCTGAAGCTTATTATGCCAGAGCTGTATACTATTCTAAACACAAAAATACAGAACAGGCTTTAAAAGAGTTTGATAAAGCTCTAAAATACAATCCTAATTATTGGGAAGTATATAATCAACAAGTATCTATGTACTTAGATAGTGATTATATTAAAGCGATAGGATGTAAACTAAAAGTATTAAGCCTTAATCATGGAAGGGAACTTCCTGGTTTAATAAATTCTCTTGGAGTTGTTTTTGCTTTTTATGCAGGATTCCCTGAAAAAGCAAAATATTACTTTCAGCAAGCACTTAAGCTTTCTGGTGATACAGTTACATTCAATGTTTTATCATCAGTATTGGAAATAAAATATGCCAAAGAATCGGGCGATTCTCAAAAGGGAATAGAATTACTATACCATTGCTATGTAAAAGACACAAGCAACCTGGAGTTGTTGTGGTCATTATCAAGAAATTACATGTACCTGAATGACTATCATGAATCCTTAAAATATTTCAGGAAATATGTTGAAAGTTTAAAAACTCTTGGACAAATAACTCTCAATAGTGCTCATAGAATAGGATATGTATATTGGAAGAACGGGTATAAAAAAGAAGCAGATCATTGGTTTAATGAACAGAAAAGAATTTGCGAAACAACAATTAAACAAGGTCGAAGTTATTCAGTTATAGACAGGGCCGCCTATTATGATCTTGCCGCCACATATGCATTCCTGGGAGAAAAGGAAAAGGCGTATGAAAACCTGAGGGTCTTTGCAGGGATGAGCATATGTTCGTATGACTTAATTTACCTTATTAATAAAGATGAATTATTCGACAGCATAAGAAATGAACCAGAATTTAAAAATATTGTAATTGATCTGGAGGCCAAATACCAGGCAGAGCATGAAAGAGTGAAGAAATGGCTGGAAGAAAATAATTTATTATAATAAAACCTGAACCCACTTTGGAAACATAAAATGTAAAGAATTTTAAAAGGATATAAATACAACATCTTAAAGATTACCCCCCAACAGGTATCCTTTGTGTGATCATTTTAAGAACCCAATAAGTTTCTCATTAAACTTCCAGTGATAAAATAATGATGTTTATGGAATAGTTAAGAAAAGAATACTAATTGCTATCAAATATACCTGCTATCTGTAATCCTGAATAATAAACTGTAATGCATTTATTTTTTGTTTAACAATGGTTTAAGTTATAATTTTGATATAAATTATGAAACAGGTTCTTTAAATTCTTTAATTCACTGTCAAAATGGCAAGTATAATACCTGGTTACGAGTACGACATCTTTATCAGCTATCGCCAGAAGGATAATAAGTACGATGGCTGGGTTACAGAATTTGTCGAACATCTTAAAAATGAAATTGAGGCTACTTTCAAAGAAGATGTATCAATCTATTTCGATGAAAACCCGCACGACGGACTGCTTGAGATTTATAATGTCGATAAGAGCCTCGAACTGAAATTAAAATCACTTGTTTTTATTCCAATCATTTCCCAGACTTATTGCGACCCGAGAAGCTTCGCCTGGCAGAATGAATTTGTCGCTTTTAACAGGATGGCATCTGCTGACCCGTTTGGCAAAGATGTAAAGCTCTCTAGCGGGAACGTATGCAGCAGGATAATTCCTGTAAAGATACACGAGCTGGATACTTCCGATACTGAGCTATTTGAAAAGGAAGCTGGTTGCAGATTAAGGTCTATTGAATTTATTTATGAAAGCGCAGGAGTGAACAGACCCTTGCAACCCTCTGATAATCCTGATAAAAATCTTAATAAAACTTTCTACCGAGATCAGATTAATAAAGTTGCAAACGCCGTAAAAGACGTAATTTATGGCCTTCATCCTGATCCTAAAAAACGGTCAACAAAATCATATCAGACAAATACAACTCTAGGGTATTCTGATGTTCCGGTTTCATTAATCACCAAAAAAACTACTCAAGGTAAGAGACTAGTCTCCAAAACTATTCTCTGGGGCGTGCTCGGTATTTTGTTTTTGGCAACATTTTTAATTTTTGTTCCCAGTTTAATTAACAGGCAAAAATCAGAAACAGCCAGTGTTAACAATGTAAAAAAAACGATTGCAGTTTTACCGGTTTCAAATCTGACAGGGAATCTTGATCTGCAATACATGGCTGATGCAATTCAGAGTGATATAAGTAGTAAGCTAAATGGGATAAGCAACCTGACAGTAAGGCCTGATCAGTCCACATTGCAGTTCAGAAACAGTGAAGAATCCATTCAAAAAATAGCTGAGAAACTTAGTGTTAATAATTTAATACAGTCTACGTTAAAAGGAACAAAAGATAATCTTCAGGTTGAAGTTCGATTAATTGAAGCTTTTCCAGAAGAAAAAAACATCTGGAGTTCAATGTTTATTTACGACTGGAACCACATCGCTGAGAATTACCAGAATATAATAAGTCATATTGTTGAAGCAGCCAAGATTAACCTTACTGAACGTGAATCAAAAAACCTGGCTATTGTTCAAAAACACGATACGGCGCTTTTGAATGCATGCAGATTGGGTAATTATTATATGAACCAAATAACTCCCGAAGGATTTGAAAAAGGATTAAAATATTTTAATAAAGCCATGGCAATTAATCCATTGGATCCGTTGCCTTATCTTGGACTGGCGCGTGGTTATGGCAACACGGGACACGCTGCAGGTATAGGTACTGATGCCCCAAACCGTGCAAGAGATTATGCACTTAAGGCACTTGAACTGGATTCAACACTGGCAGATGCACATGCAATACTGGGTCATTGGTATCTTTATACGGGCTGGGATTTTGAGAAAGCCGAGAAACACCTGAAACATGCGATTGAGCTGAATCCAAGCGATGCTTTTGCACATTGCCATTTAGGGTGGCTGTATTGCATCTCTTTGATCCCAAATACTCGGTATTCAAGATTGTATAAGATTGATGATGCTATTGCTGAGATGAAAAAAGCTGTTGAAATAGCTCCGACGGAAACTATATATCAGGGTTACCTCGCCTGGCAATATTTATTCGCCAGCCGTTTTAAAGAAGCCATTAATGAAGCCCGTAAAACACTTCAGCTCGATCCTAATTATACAATGGCATATTTCGTTATGGGATCAGCTTATACTGAAATGGGTATGCATTATGAAGCTATTGAGGCTCATAAGAAGGGACTGGCAATAAGTCCTGATTATGAAGACGGACTAGGTATCGCTTATGCACGTGGTGGGCAAAAAGATAAGGCAATAGAAGTTGTTAAAGATCTCGAAAAATGCACAGATAATTGGTGGTGTGCCTGGGGCCTGGCTGAAATTTATTCCGCACTTGGAGAAAAAGATAAAGCAATTGATGAACTGGAAGTTGTGTATAAGCAACGAGGGGATTTTATGCCATGGATACAGGCATTCTATATCTTAAAACCTTTATTTGAGGATACAAGATTTAAAGAAATTGCAAGCAGGCTGAATCTTCCGGTCTGACTAACAACTCTTAATTATTTAACCTGCTTTCACGGGTAATTTAATTTCTGCATTTCAGGTATTATCTTGTGTGTTAATGGTTATCAGATGATGATTAAGTCAAAGAGGATTTATATTTGACTCGCATTATTGTCTTTCATAACTTTAACACACTGAATAATAATCATGGCAAGTCTTATCCCAGGTTACGAATACGACATCTTCATCAGCTACCGCCAGAAAGATAACAAGCATGATGGTTGGGTTACTGAATTTGTTGAAAATTTGAAAGAATCTGGCTTGAGCAATATTACTTCTAATAAACTAACATGAAAACTAAAAACAGGATTTGGTTTATCCTATTAATAGTAGCGGGATCAGTATTGATTTTTACCATCGGTTGTAAGAAAAATAATCCAACGCAACCTGATATTAAGCCCTCCTCTATAACTGATGGGGACGGGAATATTTATAGCAAGGTAATCATAGGTACACAGGTTTGGTTAACGGAAAATCTGAAGACAACAAAGTACCTAAATGGAGACCTGATAGAAACAACCACTCCGGCAGTACTAAATATTCAAGATGAAGCAACGCCAAAATACCAGTGGGCATATGCTGGTAATGAAGATAATGTAGCTACCTATGGCAGATTATATACGTGGTATGTAATAGCTGACACCAGAAATGTTTGTCCGGCAGGTTGGCATGTACCGTCAGATGTAGAGTGGCTAACTTTAGAAAACTATCTGGGAGGATATGCAATTGCCGGGGGTAAACTTAAAGAAACAGGGACAACTCATTGGACAGCACCTAATTATATGGCAACCAATGAAACAGGTTTTACAGCTCTTCCTAATGGCTGGCGTCATTTCGAGGACATATTCGTCAACTTTTCCAAATTCGGTGGTTGGTGGAGTTCGACGGAGTACACAGCGACAGATGCCTTCTGTAATTATGTAGGCTACAGATCTGACTTTGTTACCGAGGAAATCGACAATAAGAAGTGTGGTATCGCTATTCGTTGTCTGAAGGATCAATAGACAATTGATCAGAATAACTTATTGTTTGCCCCCGGAAATAAGCTCCGGGGGCTATTTATTTACTAAAAATTGTCATCGGAATGCTTTCAGATCATTCCATCTGAGTTCATTTTTGTGTGCATGGATATTTATTTGCCTTGTGTTATTGTCTTTCATAACTTTAACACAATGATTAAATAATATGGCAAGTCTCATCCCCGGATACGAATACGACATCTTCATCAGCTACCGCCAGAAAGATAATAAAGGCGACAGATGGGTGAGTCAATTTGTCGATGCTCTGAAGACTGAACTCGAATCAACATTCAAGGAAGAGATCAGCGTATATTTTGACATCAATCCACACGACGGGCTTTTGGAAACCCATGATGTGGATGCCTCTTTGAAAGACAAACTTAAATGCCTGATTTTTATTCCGATTATTTCGCGCACATACTGCGATCCTAAGTCATTTGCCTGGGAGCATGAGTTCAAAGAATTTGTTGAACAAGCTTCAAAAGATCAGTTTGGATTAAAGGTTAAATTACTTAATGGAAACGTAACTACAAGAGTACTTCCTGTTCAGATACATGATTTAAATACTGAAGATAAAATTCTTGTGGAACAAACCCTGGGAGGATATCTGAGAGCAGTTGAATTTATCTATAAAGAACCAGGAGTAAACAGACCGCTTACTTCTTATGATGATGAAAAGCTTAACTTAAATAAAACAAGGTACCGGAACCAGATAAACAAAGTAGCTAATGCCATAGATGAAATTATCACCGGTCTTAAGAATAATCAAACGGCTCCTTTAAAAGAGAGTTCCTGGACAGCTGAATATTCAGAGGAGATAGTTACCAGGGAGAAACTGATAGGTAAGGAAAAACCTGTTGCAATAAAAATTCCAAAGTGGTTATCAGTTATAGCATTATTGGCTTTTATTGTAATTGCAGGTCTACTGGCTTATCCAAGAATATTCAAACAGGATAAGCTGGCAAAGCTGAGATCTTCAGATGGAAAAATCTCGGTCGCGGTGATGCCATTTCAGAATATGACCAATGATACAACCTTGAACGTTTGGCAGGATGGCATTCAGAATGAATTGATCAATAATCTTACAAATACGGAGGAGCTGAAAGTCAGACAAACAGAATCTATTGCTGCGATTCTCCAAAGCAAGGGGCTTTATAATTCTACTTCAATAACACGCACTGTAGCAAGTTCACTTTCACAGAAACTGGGGTCAGATGTTTTTATTTTTGGCACTTTAAAAAAAGCCGGGGCTACAATTCGCTTAAGCGCACAATTAATTGACTCAAAAACTGAAGAAATATATAAAGGTTTTGAAATAGATGGAATCATTGATAATATACTTCATACAATTGATTCTCTATCAATAATGGTAAAGAATTTTCTTATAATATCTAAATTAGAAAAAGAAGAGTCTCCTGAATTTAAGAAATTTGTATCTACTGAATCTCCTGAAGCATATAGATATTATATACTTGGGAAAAATGCTTATTACAATTTAAGTTACAAATCTTCGATCAATTGGCTTAACCAGGCATGCCTTATCGACTCAAATTTTACCTGGGCAATGTGGTTCCTTTCTGTTGCAAATCTGGATTTTGGTTCTAAAGAAGAGGCGAAAAAACTGGCTGTCAGGTTGTTCAGGAAAAAAGAAAAAATGCCTATTAGGGAAAAACTATGGGTCACTTATCTATATGCACAGTTCTTTCACCTGGATGAAGCAATTGAAAGTTTAAAACAACTTCAAAAGATAGATGATCAAATACCTATGGTATATATAGGTTTAGGGTGGACTTATATCCGTTTACAGCAATATGATAATGCCATTCATGAATATGAAAAAGCTTTTGAGGTATACTCCGGGTGGGGCTCAAAACCTCCATGGGCTTTATATTATCAGGAACTCGGGTTTGCTTATCATAAAACAGCTCAGTATAAAAAGGAAAAAAATCTTTATAATCAGGCAGAACTGGATTTTCCTGATTCTCCAAATTTAATTTACACTGAGGCTATTCTATTGTTATCTGAGAAGGATACAATTGCTGCAAATCGTAAAATTGAAAGATTTATAACTGTTTGCAATAATAATTCCTGGTCTGATGTTCATGTGACTAGCGATGTGGCTGAAATCTATTCTGAGGCTCATTTCCTGGATAAGGCTGAGAAGTTTTATCGAAAGGCACTTTCATTAGACCCTGAAAATCCAGATTGTATTAATCACCTTGCTTATTTCCTGATTGATAATGATCGTAACATAACCGAAGGGTTGAATCTTATAAACGAAAACCTGAAGATGAGTCATAATAATTATGAATACCTGAATACAAAAGGTTACGGACTATTTAAGCAGGGCCAATATAAAGAGGCTCTTAATGTCCTGGAGAAAAGCTGGGAATTAAGAAAACAGTTTTCATACTATAACCATGACGCATTCCTCCATCTCGAGGAGGCAAAAAGAGCAGTTGGAAGTAATTTGTGAGATGATAAGATTAGGAACTGTGTTTGTTTAACAATTTGTTTGGTTTCTCTGTGAATCATTTGATCTTGTTGTCTATATCTTTTAAATAAACTTCCCTGTAGATTGATAATTTTATATATAACGTAGACAACTCTTCTCTCAATTTTGCTAATGTTGCACCGGGGTAGAGATCCCATGCCGATTTACTGATAATTTCCTTGTTTGAATAATAAGGGTACAATTCAGCGTAAGTATTTTCAAAATCTTTTTTTAGAATTTCGGGAGACAGCTGGCTCAACAAATCCCTGAGTTGTAAAAGGTATTGCCTGTAGAGATACGGATCGCTGACTATCTTTTTATCAAGTAGATCTTCAGTTGAAAAAAACAATTTGTCTGCACGTAGCTTTTTGTTCAGAACTGCTCCTTCATGAGGTGCCGCAACAAACAAATCATCATAATCCCAGGGAATAATATTAAATTTATTTATACTCCTATCGACATAGAAAAATACCTCATCTGTATAGTCCCCATTCTTTACAAAAAAATTGAAACCAATCCATTTCATATAAGTTTCCATGTCAAGTAAATCTGACAGAACTTTATAAAGTTCCTCCCCATTATATTTATTCAAAGATTTGTAAATCAGGTTAAAGTTTTCACGGTCTTTTTTAGCTTCTTCACCTGTGGCAGCAATGCCGGTTTTTA
>Ga0302164_10000405_pt1 | contig 14843 bp, 9 predicted proteins | sample I_Fen_E3_1_FD_193500 | JGI IMG/M metagenome (GOLD analysis project Ga0302164, IMG submission 193500) | Peat permafrost microbial communities from Stordalen Mire near Abisko, Sweden - I_Fen_E3_1 | ecosystem: Environmental > Terrestrial > Soil > Wetlands > Permafrost | place: Sweden: Abisko...
ATGAAGCAAGTATAAAAAGCGTAACAGGCTACTTCGATTTCATTATTGATACTGTTTCTGCTCCTCACAATTATAATCTTTATCTCTCATTGTTGAAGACAGATGGTATACAAATTTGTGTCGGAGTGCCTCCTACTCCGGCGCAGATATTAGGATTCAGCCTTCTGTCGGGAAGAAAAAGCCTTGCCGGTTCATCTATCGGAGGTCTTCCTGAAACTCAGGAAATGCTGGACTACTGCGCCGAGCATAATATAACTTCTGATGTGGAGATCATAAATATTAAAGACATTAATAGCGCCTATGAAAGAATGCTGAAAGGCGATGTGCATTATCGATTCGTTATTGATATGTCTACTCTTTGAGTCAAATGAAAAGGTCAGATGCTTTTTCTTCTAAATATTAATGCCGGTAACTAAAATATAAAAATTATGAAAATTTCAATTATTGGCGCCGGAAACATTGGTGGTAATCTCGCCAGGTTATTAGTAAAATCAGGAAATGATGTAGCCATTGCCAATTCCAGAGGACCTGCTTCTCTTAAAAATCTTGCAGTTGAACTTGGAAGTAAATTACATCCTGTCTCTCTTGAGGAAGCTATAATATACAGTGATGTGATAATACTTTCAATCCACTGGAGATCAATTGACTCCCTGGCTACATTCAATGTGCCGGGGAAGATAATAGTTGATACGACGAATCCATATAAAGTAGACGGGACATTTTATGATTTAGGCTCTGATATTTCGAGTTCAAAGGTTATTGAGCATTTTCCCGGTGCCATTGTACTGAAAGCATTCAATACGATCTGGTTTAAGCATCTTTCAGAAAATGGTAATACCAGCCTGCCCATTTTAGAACGAAGAGTCATTCCTATCGCCGGCGACGATAAAAAAGCCAAAGAAAAGATCAGTAGAATTATTGAAGAAATTGGATTTGGTCCTCTGGATACAGGTACCCTTAAAGAAGGAAGCAAGCTTCAGGGTGTTCAGGGCATCCTGTATAACAGGGAATTAAAGCTGAAAGAAGCTGTTTCAATCATAAAGGACTTGAAATAATCCTGGTAAAGAATATCTTAATTAGATCCAATAAGCAGCAACCGGGCATTCATCAATTAAGGTTCTATGTATCAGAAATCAAAATAGTACGTATTAGAATTTACTGTCACATAGAATTTGCCTTTTTGACCGATCACAGAGCTATATGTTAGTTTTTTCCAACTGTTTCCATCATTGTATTCAACATAAATTATATAGTTTGTAAGTCCGCTTGAAGTACCAGTTACTCTCAGGTCAATGGTAGAATTCTGTCCGTTTTGATTTTTTGTTGTTCCTGTCACATTACTTTGATTGTAAGAACTATATGCATTTTTTCTTTCGGATGGATTCACTTTTTCTGAATTTCCGGAATTATTCGCAGATACATTTAGTCCTATCAGTAAGAATGACACAACAAATAGAATACTGATTTTTGTTTTCATTTTTTTGAATTTTAAATGATTTTAACAAAAGTTGAATACTGCATTTTTTAATCATTTTTAGACAAAAAATTTTGAATTTATAAACTTTATTGAGCACACTTGTGTGGAAATGACAGGTAGACATCGGCTATTTACCTGGAGATACCATTGAAAGAATTGACTGGTTCTGACTGTATTCTACTATATCCGCAGTAACGGTGCATCTGTTCGTAATCAGAAAGGGACGCGCGTAAACCATTTTCCAGTTTACATTAAGATTTACCAGCGATTGATTGCATTCCAGATGGTTAGATTCTATTAACTGTGCTTTTGCTTCATTAATCAAAGCTCCTTTTGAAAGTCTACCAAAACCAAATACCGAACTTGCCTTTGCAATTCCGTGTACATTGTTTTTAATAACTATAAAATTATTCTTACCTGGATGTGTTGAGGACAACATATAGCCCTTTTGCGTAGCACAACTTGAAAATAAAACCATTAATGCTATCACTCCGATTTTGCTCATTTGCTTTTTCATAGTCTTTCAGTTTAAAGTTTGTTTCCCTGTAACGGTTTTTATCTTATATAAAGACTATCCAAAGGATATGCCAGAATTTGTAAACTTAAAAAAGTAAATAGATAACTAATTGCTAATCCATTGAAGATTAATCTATAAGAAAATCAAAAGAAATTAAGAAGAAAGAAATCCTCCGGCATTGACCCGGAGAGATACATGGGGAAAAATGAAAATAATCGCACACTTGTGCGGAAATGGCCCTCTTTTATAATACAATTAATGTAAATTTATCCTAATCTTTGAACACCTTCATTACTACTTATAAAGTGTAACTAAAGTCTCTTTATGCTTTCAGGAAAATATAAAGTCCTCTATGATCATCTTATCAGATCAATTGATAAGGGCAGGATCTTTCACGACCCGCTGCATACTCTTGCTTATGGGACTGATGCCAGTTTTTACAGACTGATTCCCAGGCTGGTAATCATTGCAAAGGAGGAAAATGAAGTGTCTTTCATTTTAAAAGAGAGCTATGGACTATCCATTCCTGTCACATTCCGTGCGGCAGGTACAAGTCTCTCGGGGCAGTCTGTTACCGATTCAGTACTAATAATAGCTGGTATTCACTGGAAAAAATTCCATATAAATGAAAATGGCACTGAGATCAGCCTCCAACCTGGAGTTACAGGAGGAAGAGCCAATATGGTCCTGGTTCCTTACGGGCGAAAAATTGGTCCTGATCCTGCGTCGGTAAACGCAGCAATGATAGGAGGCATTGCCTCAAATAATGCAAGTGGAATGTGTTGCGGAATTTCCGAAAATTCATACAGAACGGTAACCGGCATGAGGATAATATTTGCCGACGGAACTATCCTTGATACAAGAGACGAATCAAGCAGGACTTTATTCAAAGAATCGCATTTTAAGGTTCTTTCGGATATTGAAGACCTGGCAAAATCTGCAAAAAATGATAGTGTCCTTTCCGCAAGGATAAGGAAAAAATACAAAATGAAGAATACAACTGGTTACAGTCTGAATGCACTAATTGATTTCAGTAATCCTTTTGACATCATTGAACACCTCATGATAGGATCGGAAGGCACTTTGGGATTCATTGCCGAAATCAGTTACAGGACAGTTGTTGAGCATGCATATAAAGCAAGTTCTCTGATGATCTTCACAAATATAGAAAATGCATGCATGGCCGTCACATTATTAAAAGATACTCCGGTTTCGGCGGTGGAACTGGTTGACCGTGCCGGGTTGCGTTCAGTTGAACATGAAAAAGGCATTCCCGACTTCCTCAAAATACTGCACGATGATGCATGCGCCCTCCTCGTTGAAACAGTTGCTCCCGGAGCCGATGTTTTAAACAACAATATTGATGTTATAAAAACATCAATACAATCGATTCCAACCGAGACCAATGTTCAATTCACTGCTATCCCGGCTGAATATGAACTTCTCTGGAAAATCAGAAAGGGATTGTTTCCCTCAATAGGCGCTATGAGAAGTACAGGAACAACTGTAATCATTGAGGATGTAGCTTTTCCAGCCGGATCGCTTGCTGAAGCAACACTTGACCTCCGGAATATATTAAAGAAAAATGGCTACAATGAGGCGGTGATTTTTGGTCATGCACTTCAAGGAAACCTTCATTTTGTCTTCACTCAGGATTTTAACACTCAGGGCGAGATTGACAGATATGCAGTGCTTATGTCAGAGGTTTCGCAACTTGTGGTTCATAAGTACGACGGCTCCCTCAAAGCCGAACATGGAACCGGCAGGAATATGGCGCCCTATGTTGAAATGGAATGGGGAAAAGATGCTTATAACCTGATGCAAAAAATAAAGCGGATTTTTGATCCGTCGGATATATTGAATCCGGGGGTTATTTTAAATCCGGATAAAAGTATTCATATTAAAAATCTGAAACCAATACCGGCTGCAAACGAGATCATTGATAAGTGTACCGAGTGCGGATTTTGCGAACCTTCATGCGTCTCTGCCGGTCTGACGCTTACTCCCCGACAGCGAATTGTTGTTTACAGGGAAATAGAATCTCTGAAAAAAAGCGGACATAAGCCGCATATGGTGGCATCTCTTACCAGATCTTTCGATTATGCAGGTGATGAAACCTGTGCTACTGATGGCTTGTGTGCAACAAGCTGCCCTGTTAATATTGACACCGGAAGACTTATTAAAAATCTCCGGTCTCAAAACGTTGCATCCAGGCAAAAAGGCGCAAACTGGATTGCCGGTCACATGAAACTGGTTACTTCATTTGTAAGAGTGTCGCTTTCAATTGTCAGTTCTTTTCATACTCTACTGGGAACGACAGTTATGCGATCAGCCTCAACAGGGTTACGAAGGATATCGGGAAACAGGGTCCCTCTATGGAATCCCTTTATGCCTAAAGGAGCCGGAATTAAAAAATTAAAAAATGATGAACCCCGGGCTTCTAACCGAAAAGTAGTCTATTTTCCTTCATGCATCAACCGCTCAATGGGTTTATCGAAGGATCAGTCCGGAGAGGAACAGCTTTCATTAAAAATGATAGAACTATTACACAAGGGCGGATATCAGGTAATCTTTCCTGACAATCTGAATAGTCTTTGCTGCGGTATGGCTTTTGCCAGTAAGGGTTATATTGAAGCCGGAAAACAAAAATCAGATGAACTTGAATCAGCCCTGATAAAGGCGAGCAGAAATGGAGAATATCCTGTGCTTTGCGATATGAGCCCCTGTCTATATACAATGAGAGATAACATAAAATCCGGACTAAAACTGTATGAGCCCGTTGAGTTTATAACTGATTTTCTTCTAACATACCTGGATATTACGCCACTGGATGAGACCATAACTGTATTCCCTGTATGCAGCATGAAGAAGATGGAACTTGATTTGAAACTGGTCAATCTTGCCAGAACTTGTGCCAAAAGAGTTATTGTAACTGAATCAAATTGTTGCGGTTTTGCCGGTGATCGTGGTTTTACATTTCCTGAACTGAATAAACACGGTTTAAAGGACATTAAAAGTCAATTAACCAGCGATGTACGTAACGGATATTCGACAAGCCGGACATGTGAGATCGGATTGAGCCTGCAAACAGGTGTCTCATTCAAATCGATAGTATACCTTGTTGACCGGGTAAGCAAAACTAAAACAGAATCACCATAAACAAATTATTAATAAATATATTCTCAAAGACAGTACCTCCTTATCAGATTGAATTATATTTACTTGTAAAAATGAATATAATATGAAAAGACTTCATTTATTTCTAATCGCAATTTTCTTTTTGGCAGCAGCGCAAGCCCAGCAATTTACTCTGGTAAACAACAGCAAATCAAAATGCAGGATCATCATTCCGGAAAAAGGCAATGTTAATGAGATCCAGTCAGCTTTGGTATTCCAGGATTACATCAAAAGGATATCAGGCGTCGTTCTCCCCATCGTCTCAGATATTACGGGTCCGGAAGATAATGAGATTCTTATAGGCAATGTAAACCGGGAGGAATATAAGAATGTACCGGTTGATAAGCTGGAAAAAGATGGATTGTATATTCGAAACACCGGTAAAAAACTTGTGATTGCAGGAGGAACCGGTAAAGGAGTGTTATATGGTGTTTACACTTTCCTTGAGAAGTATCTGGGATGCAGGAAGTATTCTTCAGCAGTTACTTATGTCCCAAAACAGAAAACGATCATTCTGAATCCAATCGATGACATGCAATTGCCTTCTTTTAAGTACCGCGATGATTTTTACCCTGATGTAATAAACGATCCGGAATATTTGGTCTGGCATAAACTTGATAACTGTTTTGGGAAACCCGACAGTGGAAATGAATGGGGCGATTTTGTTCATACCTCAGATGAGTTGCTAAGTGCAAAGGAATATGGTGAATCTCATCCTGAATATTTCAGTTATTATGATGGAAAACGTCATTCAGGAATTGATGCGTCGTGGCAACCTGAGGCCCAACTATGTTTAAGCAATCCGGATGTGTTAGAAATTGTTTGTAAAAGCCTGCAAAAAAGGATAGAGCAAAATCCAACAGCAGTATACTGGTCTGTAAGTCAAAATGATAACGTAAACTATTGCCGCTGTCCAAAATGTACCGAATTAAATGAAAAATACTCTTCTTTTGCCCCCGGCAGCAAAATGTATGGAACACATGGCGATGACATGTACTCTCCTATCGGTAGTGGATCTTTCCTGACATTCGTTAACAAAGTAGCTGAGAGATTTCCTGATAAGATCATATCCACACTTGCCTACCAATATACCCGGGTACCTCCAAAGGATCTTTTACCCGGGAAAAATGTGAATATTATGTTATGTAATATTGAAAGTCCAAGAAATGTTCCGATTGAGATGGGCGACAGGTCCTTCTGTGAGGATCTGGATGGATGGGCCCGTTTGACCAACAATATTATTATATGGGATTATGTAGTTCAATACCGGAACCTCATTTCTCCTTTCCCTAATTTTCAAACCCTGCAACCCAATCTTAAATATCTGCATGATAAAGGAGTAACAATGATTTTCGAAGAAGGGAATCCCGATACAGGAGGTGAATTTCATGAGCTTAAGGCATACCTCCTGGCTAATTTACTCTGGAACGTAAATGCAGATGTCAATAAGGTGATGGATGACTTTTTATCAGGGTATTATGGTGATGCTTCGAAAATGATCAGGGAGTATATAGATCTTTTACATGATAGAATGTCTAAATCGGGAGAAAAATTGATTATTTACGGCACCCCCGTCGAAGAAAAAGAAACCTTCCTTTCCGATTCACTCATTACTACTTATAATAAAATTTTTGATCGCGCAGAGAAAGCAGTAACAGAGTCACCCGAGATATTGGAACATGTCAGAAAGGCTCGTCTGCCTGTATATTATGCTATACTCGAAATTGCAAGAGCTGAGAAGACCGGAAAACGCGGAGCGTTCATTGCTGGTGAGAATAATAAACTAAAACCCAATCCGGAAATTGTTAACATTCTATATAATTTTGTGTACCTCTGTATACATTCAAATGTTTCGCACATACAGGAGGGTAGAACTACTCCTCAGCAGTACCTTCAGGCATATACCAAATTTCTGACAGATATTCCAGATACAAATTAATTAATGAGTATATGAAATAAGAACATAAACTCAAACTTTTAATTATTATGAAACGACGAAGCTTTATTTCAAAAAATATTGCTCTTGGTGCAATTATTCCTGCTTCTTATGGTGCACTGGGTTTTTCACATATTAAAAATGGGAAACATACAGATTTTGAGGATGTTCGGAATGAAGTGGTCATTGAAAAAGTGAGTCGGGGCAAACCTTTTGCGGGTAAAGTCCTGGCCGTTATACAGCCTCATTGCGATGACATACCAATTTATGCTTCAGGTACAGTTGCAAAGCTTATCTACGAGGGATATACCGGATATCTTATAAGGACCTCGAACGATGAAGCTGCAGGAACTGGCGCAACAAACGGTGAACGGTTCTTCAATAACGAAAAGGATAATGCAGAAGTTGCAAGAGTGTTAGGACTAAAAAAAACATATGATCTGAACTATCGTAATCACCGTTTGGATGAATATAATATCCAGGAGATTAAAGGCCGGTTTATTTTTCTTTTCAGATTACTAAAAGTAGATACACTGATCTGCTATGATCCCTATGGACAATATGAAGAAAATCCGGATCATTATATTACAGCAAAAGCCGTTGAAGCAGCGCGCTGGATGGCAGGTATGAGCAGCGACTATCCCGAACAGCTTGAGGTTGTCGAGCCACATACCGTTACAGAGATGTATTATTTTGCTAGGGGCCCACAGATTGTAAACAGAATAGTGGATATCAGCGATTTCATCGATACTAAAGTTGAGTGTAATATTGTTTGTAAAACACAGGGGCCCGGTGGTGATAATGGGTCCGATCTCAGGAAAAAGTTGGCCGAAGATGGTAAAAAGCTACCACTGCTTGGTGAGGATGACCATACTGCTGATGTTAATTACATAAAAGAATTTGTACTGGATAATGATAAAAAACTAGGAGAAAAGTATGGATTAGGCTGGGCGGAAGCCTTTCATTATATAGGCCCCGCTCCATCTAAAATAAATGATTATATTCAAAAGAATGTGATCCCTAAGTAAAACTGCATTTTCAAAGAAAATCGATAAAACTTCATGCTTTAAGAGGTTCTGAATTATAATGCAATGGTCTCAGTAATCGGGAATTCGGGTTTACGGATTATTTTCTTTCCGGTTCCTTTTAATGCATCCAGATGTAGCACAACTGAAGAAGGTGGTTTATGGTTAGTACTATCAAGATTTAAATTTACTACGGCTTTCTTACCATCCATGGAAACTGTAAGATCAACGTCAAGTATCCCAAATTCGGTATAGATACCCTTTAATGCAGTTTTCATCCCCGGTTTTGTCCATGTCGGAGGCACCCCTTCGAATAAATGCAGCTCTTCTCCCCTTTCCAGTACGATGAAATTGCGCATCATCCTTATGAACTCAGCACTCGCCCAGTTGTGAGGCATATCTCCCGTTATTTCCCTGGAATTCAAAGATTTTACAGGCTGTTCCTCCCGCCATACCAGTGTCGGAGAGGCATGATTTGCCATCGCATACATGATTTTTGCAGCTTTCTGTCCATCACCAAGCCATAGCCAGGCATGAGCATAAAACGATCCGAAGTAATTCCAGATGCCTTTATTCTGCCAGCCTGTTTCATATACCAATCCTTCGCACTCATTACATTTAAGCATATTCATAGTTCCTATCATAAGCGGATCATCATTGCTAAATATTTTCCCCGGAAATATGGCATGACAGAAAGCCCATTGTCCGCGCTGAATCTGGCAACTGTCGACAATATAAATCGGCACCGCCTTATTGCCACAGGAATCGGTTTTCAGACTTCGTTTAGCAGCAACCTGATAGTCAGCAAACATTGAATCATATTTTTCTTTCCATATTTTAGCTTCATTTTCCCTTTTGAGCATGATAGCAATATCGACGGCAGATTTAAGGCCATTCAGTGTCCAGTAAACATTCGTAAATTCATATGTTTTACTGCTCAAGCCTCCATCACTGAAACCTGCGGGGATGAGTCCATAATTTGGTGCATTTTTATCTTTCATTGTACTTATACGCATGCTATCGATATAACCAACAGCCCTTGTAACATTGTCCCATTTCGATTCCAGCCATTTCTTATCTCCTGTCAACTGGGCATGGCGTTTTATTACCCACAATACGATCCCCGTCTCTTTCCAGTGGCTGTCCATAAGTAAAACTGAACCGTTTTTATGCTGAAAACCCAACATATACTCAATCCCATTTCTCACATCCTCAACCTGACCCAGAAAAGTCATGGATTCAAGCAGGAAAGAACCGTCAATAATCCATAAGCCGCGATAACATGTCGGTCCTACCTGAAATGCAGGCAATCCTTTTTTAATTTCGCGTGCCTGATAGATATTACGTATGCATGACCAGACAAGCTTTTGTACATTGCTGTCAGGAACAATTATATTATCATATGGAAATTTATAAGAATTCCACCAGGCAATAGCTTTTGTTCTAAAATCGACAGCTTCATTTACTGAAGAGGCTAGCTGTACTGCCTTGCTTCCGATATTTACGTCAAAAGCCATTGTATTTACAGCACCTGACTTTAATAATACCTTATTGAATTTCACGATGAAGGAACTGTATGATCCTTGTGATTTGTCAGAAATGGAAGCTACTCCATCGGGAAGAGAGATTGTAATTCTTCTATCAATCGATAATGCTTTTTTTTCCTTGCTTATCTGAACCGGATAAACTGACTTAACAAAAAAAACAGGATTAACCGATGTATCCTTCCCTGATGTGTTCTTAATATTGAATAGTATAATGTCATTATGAGGAAATCCAAAATATCCTTTTGATACCTCACAACTGTCTCCGGCGGAAAGTTTTAGTGCAGGTGCTACAGTAAAAATATCGGTAGAATAATGTATCCCGTCCCTTTTAAATACTGTCAGCAAAACAGGCACTTTAGGAGAAAACAGCCGCTGGGATGAAGCATCAGATCCAACTGAATCCAATCCTGCAAACATAGAGATATTGAAGCCGTTAAATGGTCCGGAAGCTATCGGGTTACCATTGGTATAATCATAGAGCAGGGTTCCTTTGTCATTTACGATTGTTTTCTGCATCTCATCAGGAAGACAAATTGAAGTCTGGCCCCAGACAGGGGCGTACCTGAGATCCATTTTATAGTCTTTATCATTTATGGTAGTTCTCCCGCTGCAAGCCAGGATAACAAAAAGCATTAATAAGAGAATCGATGAATTTTTCATAATTATGTATATTAATATTCAATTCTTCAATACAAGCAAATATAAATCTGATCCTTCAGATTCCAATCAGGCCATTATCAGCTATCGGTTTCTCCATGACAGTTTATGATACGTATCCTGAATAATTTTATCGTGATCAAGCAGCCAGCGGATCACTTTAATGATTTTGTCTTCAGGATGATCAATCATTTTAACAAGTTCTTCCGCATCAGGGTTCTTCCCGGAAAGAACACTTTTTATATCTTCAAGAATAAGATCAAATTCATATTTGCTAAGCTCGAGTTCATTCCTTTTCCGGCATACATCGCATATTCCGCACCTGTCCGATTCTTCTCCAAAATAGTTCAGAAGATAGACAGACCTGCAATGATCATCTGAATCCGCATATTCGATCATCTTATCAAGCCTGACCTCATATTTTTCCTTTACGTGAAGATAATTGTCGGGTGAAATCAGCAATGCTTTCCTTTCCAGTCTCTCTTCAGTGAATATTACCAGGGCTGTTTTCTTACCCGGAATATAGCGTATTATATTTAATGACGATAATTTTACCAGATAATGGTATATAGTGTCCCTTGTGGCAGCCGATTTACGTGAAAGTGTTTCTTCATTAACAGCAACAAATTCCGTAAACATGCCGGTATAAGACCTTAGAAGAAGTTTTATAAAACCGTCGAATGATTCATTTGCCACCTGAAATTTGTAGAGATCGTCACGACTGACTACAAAATGTACTCTTGAGGGATTATTTATCTCTTCAGTGAACTCCATATATGCCTCTCTCTGAAGAAACTGAAGGCTATTATATGTCTCTATAACCGGTAATCTGAATTTTGATACAAAGTCATATAAATTAAATTCATATACATTGTCTTTCCCGGAACCAAGAGGAATCTGAAGATAATTGCATAATGCCTCATAGGTGTCTTTGATCTTATCTATAGCCGGGAATTTCTTTCTGATTGTATCCTGCAATCTGGTCTTATCAGCAGGTGAATATAGCAATACAGCAAATGATGGCTTTCCATCACGTCCGGCTCTTCCGCTCTCCTGAAAATAGCTTTCTATAGAATCAGGTATATCCCAATGAATTACGAACCGGACTTCTGACTTATCGATACCCATACCAAACGCATTGGTGGCAATAATTACTCTGGTCTCACCTGTAGTCCAGGCTGATTGCTTCTTGTCGCGAAGCTCGTCAGTTAATCCGGCATGGTAGAAATCAGCGCTTATCCCATTAGCTACCAGTAATTCAGCAACCTCTTTGCATCTTTTCCTGCTTCTCACATAAACGATTCCGCTGCCTTGTGTTTTTTGCAGTGTCTTCACAAGATAAGTACCTTTATCTTCGACCCTCCTGACAAGGTATGAGATATTTTTCCGGTCAAAACTCGTTCTGAGAACATTTTTTCCTCTGAATGCAAGTCTCTTCATGATATCATCAATTACCTGAGGAGTAGCTGATGCAGTCAGGGCCAGGAATGGAACTTTATCAGAAATATGTTCTCTTAAGGATGCTATTTTCAGGTATGACGGCCTGAAATCATACCCCCACTGCGATATGCAATGCGCTTCATCGATTGCTACCAGGCAGAGATTAAGCCTTGTTACCTTGGCCTGGAATATCCTTGTGGAAATTCTCTCGGGTGAAACGTAAAGAAACTTATAGTCTCCAAAAATACTATTCTCAAGAGCATTATCTATCTCTTCGGCTGACATACCGGAATGTATCGCTATTGATTTTATTTCCAGCTCATTAAGCCGGTTTACCTGATCTTTCATCAGGGCGATCAGGGGAGTTATTACGAGGCAGATACCTTCCATTGCCAGCGCGGGCACCTGGAAGGTTATTGATTTTCCGCCTCCAGTTGGCATAAGTCCGAGAGTATCTTTCCCTTCTGCTATGGATTTGATGATTTCCTCCTGTAAAGGTTTGAAGGAAGTATATCCCCAGTATTTTGTTAAAACCTGCCTGAATTGTTCAATATTCATTCCCTCTTGCACTTACTACAAATGTAGCAACTGTTATTCAATTTTATAAATCAAAGTCACACATTGCCATGAATGTGGCAAAATATGAAATTCCTTTAATCTTATGCAATATCAAGAGTCTTAATAAAATACTCCGGATATCTTTATTCAGTTATATGATAGTTAAAACAGAGAGATTTTTTACGAGTTCTGTTTTTTTTCGTAATTTGCGCCATCAAAAACTTAAAATCTCATCTGATGTCATTTATAAAAGATAAGATACTGTACGAAGGACTGACGTTCGATGACGTTCTTCTTGTTCCTGCATATTCTGAGGTGCTTCCAAGGGAAGTTGATCTTAGTTCAATGTTCACGCGAAACATACGTATCAATACGCCGGTTGTTTCTGCAGCAATGGATACAGTTACTGAAGATGAGCTTGCGATTGCCATTGCAAGAGAGGGTGGAATTGGGGTGATCCACAAAAATATGTCGATTGAAAAGCAGGCAGCGCAGATAAAACGGGTAAAAAGGGCGGAAAATGTAATGATTTTTGATCCGATAACCATTAATCTCGATGCCACTGTCGCAGAAGCCATGAATTTAATGAGTGAATACAAAATCGGCGGCATCCCGGTCATTGACAAGAACGGTATTTTAAAAGGAATAGTCACCAACAGGGACCTTCGCTTTGAAAACAACAGAGCCCGTAAAATAACCGAAGTAATGACAACAAGTCTGATTACTACAAATCATCAGACAAATCTGGAAGCTGCAGCAAGGATACTTCAGAAGCATAAGATTGAAAAACTTCCGATGATCGATGATGAAGGCAAACTGATTGGCCTGATTACTTATAAAGATATTACAAAAACGAAGGACCGGCCCAATTCATGCAAGGATGATAAAGGAAGGCTAAGGGTCGCAGGCGCAGTAGGAATAGCTGCCGACACATTGTCAAGGGTAGAAGCACTTATAAATGCAAGTGTAGATGCAATTGCAATAGATACAGCACATGCACATACAAAAAGCGTAATAAATATCCTGAAAGAAATAAAAAGAAACTTCCCTGAAATTGATGTGATCGCCGGTAATATTGGTACAGGTGAAGCGGCCAAAAAACTTGTCGATGAAGGAGCCGATGCAGTAAAAGTAGGGATTGGGCCGGGATCAATTTGCACAACAAGGATAGTTGCAGGTGTTGGAATACCACAGCTTTCTGCTATTTACAATGTGGCAAAAGCAATAGATGGATCAGGGGTTCCTGTAATCGCCGATGGAGGAATCAGGTATTCCGGCGATATTATCAAAGCAATTGCAGCCGGGGCCGATTCAATCATGGCAGGATCTTTGTTTGCCGGGGTCGAGGAATCACCTGGAGATACTATAATCTATAATGGACGAAAATTCAAGGCCTATAGAGGTATGGGATCGATAGAAGCTATGCAGCAAGGGTCAAAGGACCGGTATTTCCAGGACATAGAAGATGATATCAGGAAACTGGTTCCTGAAGGGATTGAAGCAAGAGTACCATATAAAGGAACACTAGCTGAAGTGATATATCAGATGACCGGAGGGCTGAGAGCAGGTATGGGTTACCTTGGAGCAAAAAATATAGCTGTTCTTAAAAAAGATGGGAAATTTGTTAGGATCACACATTCAGGTATTCTAGAAAGTCATCCTCATGATGTTTCCATAACCAGGGAAGCTCCGAATTACAGCAGAAAATCATTTGAATAACCTGTATCAGTAAATCCTGATGACAATCAGACAATCTTTTCTTATTATTCTGGTATATCTGTTCCCGGCAATCTGCCAGGGACAAGATCTGAATGACAAAACTTTTATGACCGTAGATGGGAAAAATATACAGGCAGGTGAATTTATCAGGATGTATAATAAAAGCAGAGAGCCTGGCAAAACCCTGGATGTCGATAGCTATCTCAGGCAATTTACCGTTTTTAAGCTAAAGGTGGCTGAAGCGCTTAATGAAGGATACGATACCACTAGGTCGTTCAGGAATGAGCTGAATGGCTACAGGAATCAGCTTGCACAGAATTATCTCACTGATACCCAGACAAAGGAAAAACTTCTTCAGAAAGCCTTTCAGAGATCTTTGACTGAAATAAACGCCTGGCATATTCTGATAGCATTGCCCGGAGATGCCCCTCCCGAAGATACTCTGAAAGCATGGCAAAAGGCTGCAGATATCAGGGAACGAATTATTATGGGAGAACCTTTCGAAAGTGTTGCAAGAGGTACATCTGACGATAAATCAGTGAAAATAAATGGAGGAAACCTTGGCTATTTTTCAGTTTTTCAGATGATCATGCCCTTTGAGGATGCTGCTTATTCCCTGAAAAAAGGAACCATTTCAATGCCTGTCAGAACGCCATATGGATATCATATTATTACAGTAACAGACAGACGACCATCAAGAGGCCGGATAAAAGTTGCCCATATAATGAAAGCAGTCCCCCCGGGAACAAATGAGAAAGAGGCTATCCGGGCGAAAGAGACAATTGACAGC
>Ga0302164_10000408_pt1 | contig 14801 bp, 12 predicted proteins | sample I_Fen_E3_1_FD_193500 | JGI IMG/M metagenome (GOLD analysis project Ga0302164, IMG submission 193500) | Peat permafrost microbial communities from Stordalen Mire near Abisko, Sweden - I_Fen_E3_1 | ecosystem: Environmental > Terrestrial > Soil > Wetlands > Permafrost | place: Sweden: Abisko...
ATAGCAAGGTATTATTCGAGACCAGGGATTTCATGGCCGAATGGGATGGCACGATCAACGGGTACCATGAACCACAGGGTGTTTGCTTGTGGTATTTGAAACTGACGACCCCTTCGGGCAGGAAAATATCCAGGACCGGAACCTTAACTGTCCTCAGGAATCATTAGTTCATGCCAGCTTTCCCGACCCATTTATATTTTTGTCGATAGTTATTGCCATTTGCTTTCACACAAATTCCGGTTTTGGAGAAAAGTCAGTAACCATCAATTGTGTGTCAGGCCCACACCACTTGGGTAGGAGGCAAAAAAAGATTATATTTGTATCTTACACAAGAATCGGCTGCTTAGATATTTTATGGGGAACAAGGATATTTTTGATGAAGAAGACAGAGAACGTATTCAGACTGAATATGATACTTTAATAAATAATCTTCACAGGTGCAATAATCCCGGGGATAAGGATCTTATTGACAAAGCTTTCAAAATTGCTAATGAAGCTCACTGGAATATGCGCAGAAAATCAGGTGAGCCTTATATAATTCATCCTATTTCTGTAGCAAAAATTGTTAACCGTGAGATAGGACTCGGTGCCAAGTCTATTGCCGTTGCTCTCCTTCATGATGTCGTTGAAGATACTGATTATTCGCTGGAGGATGTCGAAAGGGACTTTGGTCCTAAAATAGCTTCTCTTATTGATGGGCTTACCAAGATATCAGGCACATATAATAAAGAAAATTCCTCTTCGCTGCAGGCTGAGAACTTCAGGAAGATGTTGCTTACCCTATCTGATGATCTCAGGGTTATTCTGATAAAAATTGCTGACCGGCTTCACAACATGAGAACTCTCGATTCGATGCCGGAACACAAAAAGATGAAAGTTGCTGGTGAGACTATTTTTCTTTATGCACCTCTGGCTCACAGACTTGGTTTATATGCAATTAAAAGTGAGCTTGAAGATTTAAGCTTCAAGTTCCGTCAGCCTCAGATCTATGAAGAGATTGCCTCCAAGATTAAACACAGCGAAAAAAAGAACCTTTCTCTGATAAATAAGTTTTCTCTTCCTATTATTGCGAAACTAACAGATGCAGGCTTGCAATTTGATATCAGCGGAAGACCAAAGTCCATCTTTTCTATCTGGAAAAAAATGCAGGCTAAGAATGTTCCGTTTGAAGAAATTTATGATGTTCTCGCTATAAGGATAGTCTTTGAACCTATAGCAGGGGTTCCTGAAAAAACGCAATGCTGGAATATTTATTCTATTATCACCGATTCCTATATGCCAAAACCTGACAGGCTTCGCGATTGGGTTAGCCGTCCCAAGCCTAATGGTTATGAAGCCCTTCATGTAACAGTTATGGGACCTGAAGGCCAATGGGTCGAGGTACAGATCAGGAGCAAACGCATGGATGAAATAGCTGAAAGAGGATATGCTGCTCACTGGAAGTACAAAGGTGATGATTCCCAGGAAAGCGAACTCGATAAATGGATCAAAAAGATCCGTATCATGCTCGAGAATCCGCATGAAGATCCGGTTGAGTTTCTTGATGAATTTAAAATGAACTTATTCTCATCGGAAATAATGGTATTTACACCAAAAGGATTTCTGGTCAGCCTGCCAAAAGGCGCTTCTGCACTCGATTTTGCATATGAAATACATACCGAGATCGGAAATAAAGCTATTGGTGCCAAAATAAATTATAAACTCAACCCGATAAACTCAATTCTGATGAGTGGCGATCAGGTGGAAATAATTACATCCGACATAGCAAAACCCGATATGGAATGGCTCTCATTTGTGAGGACATCCAAGGCAAAGGATGCAATAAAAAATGCTCTTAAAATTGATACAAAAGACAGTATTCAGAGGGGGATGGAAATTCTTGATTCAAAACTTAAAGAGATTGGTACTACATCAAATAACGATATCATAAAATCGCTGATTCTCTCCTATGAAGTCCTGAATAAGGAAGAACTGTATTCAGGAATCGGACTTGGCAGTATCAATCTCGACAATCTTAAGAAAATAATTAAAAAAAATCCTACCAAGAATGTTATAAAATACTGGGAATTAAAACTTATAGGTTCCAAGAGAGAAAAGAAAGATAATGACGCTGCACAGGGAAACATTGACAAAAGTGTTCCTTTTCTTCTTAGGGAAAATGTCGAAAATGCAGAACAATCATACGAAATTGCAAAATGCTGTAATCCTATTCCCGGAGATGAAGTTACAGGGTACCATTCCCCTGAAGGGACAATCATTATACATAAACCCAAGTGTCCGGTTGCCATACGGATAATGTCAAATGAAGGAAACAGAATAATAGCAGTAAAATGGGCTATTCATAAACTTGTTTCATTCCTGGCCAGAATAAGCATGACAGGTATTGACAGGATCGGACTAGTAAATGATATTACCCATATTATATCTGCAGAACTCAAAGTCAATATGACTAAGATTAATATATCTGTCAATAACGGCATATTTGAAGGTACTATTGATCTTTATGTTCACCATACGAAGGACCTGAACAACCTGATACTTAAGATATCCAACATCAATGGAATTGAAAATGTGAAAAGAGTAGAAGATTTCACCAATTAATTTTTAACCTCTTTCTGCCCTCATTATCCGGGGGAAATGCCTATTTTTGTTATTATTTTAAATTAGTCCAGATATGATTAGTGATGATACCAAGATTACAGTAAAGAAGATATTTACTGAATATCTCGAAAAGAAAGGACACCGTAAAACACCTGAGAGGTATGCTATTCTAGATGAGATTTATTCTCGGTCAGGGCATTTTGACATTGAATCGCTTTATATTTTTATGAAGAATAAAAACTATCGTGTCAGCAGAGCCACTCTTTATAATACCATTGAACTGCTGCTCGATTGTAATCTTGTAATCAAACATCAGTTCGGGAAAAACATAGCCCAGTTTGAAAGAGCCTACCAGTGCGGTCAGCACGATCATCTTATTGATATTGAAACCGGTAGGGTAATTGAGTTTTGTGATCCCAGAATTCATGAAATTATAAATACTGCAAGCGAATTATATGATTTCGCTCCTCAGTATCATTCACTGTATATCTACGGCAGTTATAAAGGGAAAGAGAAAGATTAGATATATTGTAAAAGCAGGGCAGTTGCATGCAACTGCCCTGCTTTTATAATGACCTTTTCCGATAATTCTAGAATGCAAACCCTATTGCAAAACCTGCCCTGATGCCAAATCCGGTAATTAGATTTGTATTAAAATTATTTGTCCCCGTATCTACTTTTATATTACTGTTCCCATAATGTCCACCGAAGAACAGATCCATTGTAAAACCTGATTTAGTTATCCATTCTCTTCCAAACAAGACTCCTCCGCCAATTGAGCTGAGAGAACCTCTATCTGTACCACTCTGCAGGGTATAGTTCTGGTAACGTAAATATGGTGCTATATAAAATCCGTCAATCGCATTTTTCCTGGGATAAATTCTGACTTCCGGGGTTAAAATTATTCCTGTAAATCTGGTATCCTGAAACTTAAGCCCCACGTAAGCAATACCTAACTGTCCGGATATTTCATCTGAAAGTTTGTGCTCATAGAAAATAGAGCCGGTACCAAGAAACAGACTTAAGGAATTGATTTTGAGTACATTTTTCTCGGATGTCACGAGTGTCTTATCCTGAGAAAAAGAAGGACAGGTTAAAATTATTGCAAGAAAAAGAATAATAATTTTTTTCATGTCGTTCAAGTTAAACAGGTTAAATTAATTATTATTCCAATTACTTTAGACAAAATTATCCTTTTGATTCATAAAAACCTAATTCTATGTAGTTCTGACAAAGCGACTGGAAAACAAACTGTATCCGGGTTTGGCTGGAAAATCGCCAGGGCCTTTAAATCTTATGTTTTAAACAATTCTGTCATTTATTAACAATATGTAAATCGATGATTAATAAGTTGAATTTATTCGTACCTTGTAAAGCTTTTTAAAAATTATATATAATCTATAATATGAACATTGACATACTGTTAGGACTACAGTGGGGGGATGAAGGCAAGGGAAAAATTGTTGATGCATTAAGTCCGGTTTATGATGTAATTGCCCGTTTTCAGGGTGGTCCAAATGCCGGACATTCTCTCGAATTTAATAATATTAAACATGTTCTGCATCTTATACCTTCAGGGATATTTCATCCTGATAAACTAAATGTTATAGGAAACGGTGTTGTTATCGATCCTGCTGTTTTTAAAAAGGAAATCGAAGAACTTGGACCTCCCTTAAATGAACTCACACAGCGGCTTGTGATTTCAAATAAGGCAAATCTGATTCTGCCGAGCCACAGGATACTTGATGCAGCTTATGAATTGCATAAAGGCAATTCAAAAATCGGGTCTACATTAAAAGGTATCGGACCTGCATATACCGATAAAACAAGCAGGAACGGTCTCAGAGTGGGTGATATACTCAGAAAAAATTTCAGGCAGATTTATGATGATCATGTCAATGACCACATGACAATTCTCAAAAGCTATAATTTCAAATTCGACATTAAAGAATATGAAAATGAATGGTTTGAAGGACTGGAGTTATTGAAAAAATTCCCAATAATAAATACTGAATACCTCATTAATCACCTTGCACGCGATGGAAAAAGAATCTTGGCTGAAGGAGCACAGGGTACAATGCTTGATGTTGATTTTGGTTCCTATCCTTTCGTAACTTCATCTAACACTATTAGTGCAGGTGCATGTGTCGGTTTAGGAGTCTCTCCCAGACTCATCGGCGATATATTTGGTATTTTCAAAGCATACTGTACAAGAGTCGGTTGCGGCCCCTTCCCTACCGAACTATTTGACGATACTGGCGCGAACTTAAGAAAACTGGGACATGAATTTGGTGCAACCACAGGAAGACCAAGACGCTGCGGATGGCTTGACTTGCCTGCAATGAAATACTCTATTATGGTAAATGGCATAAATAAACTCTTTATGACCAAAGCAGATGTAATGTCTGGCTTTAAAACCATTAAAATTTGTACCTCATATAAAATCTATGGGGAAATTTGTGAGGAACTTCCATTCAATAACGAAATTCATGTTGAACCTATTTATACTGAACTTGAAGGCTGGGAAGAAGATATTACCGGTTTCAGAGAATTCAAAGACCTGCCTGCAGCGTTAAAGCGATTCATTGAATTTATTGAGAATCAGGTCGGTGTCCCAGTCAAAATGGTTTCGGTTGGTCCCGACAGGGAAGAAACAATTTTCAGAAATTAAAGTATTAGGATACTTACTTCTGTTTTTTTGTTAGTATATCCCAGGATTCAACCTGAACATTTCCTGGAAAACACATAATTATATCCTTTACGTATCAAAATATTGCGGATTTTGTATATTCGGCTTATAGAGTTTCCCTAAATCTTAAATCCTGCCTAATGAAATCATTAATACAATTCTTCGAAGAAAGTGTTGAAAGGTATAGCAATAATGTCTATTTATGGGAAAAGCCTAATGAAAAATATGAAGGTACAACCTATGGAGAAACACGAAAACAGGTTTACGAATTTGCTGCAGGACTAATAAGACTTGGCATAAAAAAAGATGACAGATTAAGCCTTATTTCTGAGGGCCGTAACAGCTGGGTAATCGGTGAAATGGGAATTTTGTACACCGGAGCTGTCAATGTGCCTCTCTCAGTTAAACTAAATCCTGATGAAATAAAGTTCAGAATAAATCACTCAGGATCAAGAATGATCCTTGTTTCTTCTATTCAGGCTCAAAAACTTAAAACTGTGCTCGCGCAATGTCCGGCAATAGAAAAAATTATTCACTTCGATACCCAGGAAGAATACGCTGCAAACGAAATCCATTTCAATGAAGTGAGGAAAATTGGAAGGGAATGGCTCGAAGTACCTGACAATTATGCAAAGTTCGAAGAACTATTCAAGAGCCTCACCCCTGATAACTTTGCAAATATATGTTACACTTCAGGAACAACAGCCGATCCAAAAGGCATAATACTCACACATGGAAATTATGTAACCAATGTTTACCAGGCTTATAGTCTGATGGATATACCTTCTTTTTATAAAACACTGCTCATCCTCCCATGGGATCACTCTTTCGGACATACAGGCGGAATTTTTGCCTTTATGGGGAAAGGAGCCAGCATTGCCTCTGTTAAAACAGGAAAAACACCAATAGAAACACTTAGAAATCTACCTGTTTGTCTCAAAGAAATAAAGCCTAATCTTCTGATGAGCGTCCCTGCGATTGCAAAGAATTTCAGAAAAAATATTGAAAAGGGAATCAAGGAAAAAGGCAAACCCATTGAAATTCTTTTCAATCATGCCCTGAAAATTTCATACGCTTATAATAAAGAGGGATGGAATAAAGGAATTGGTCTGCAAAGATTAAAAAGACCTCTCCTCAGATTTTATGATCGTCTGCTCTTCAGTAAAATAAGGGAGGCTTACGGTGGTGAACTGGATTTTTTTGTTGGAGGAGGTGCGCTTCTAGATATAGAGCTCCAGCGTTTCTTTTATGCCCTGGGAATACCAATGTATCAGGGATATGGATTAAGCGAAGCTTCTCCTGTGATTTCATCAAATTCCGCAAGTCGTCATAAACTGGGATCTTCCGGTGCAATTGTAAATAATATGGATCTGAAGATCTGTGATGACAATGGACATGAAGTACCTGTTGGTCAGAAGGGGGAGATAGTCATCAGGGGTGGAAATGTAATGTATGGCTATTGGAAAAACGAGGCAGCTACCAGAGAATCAATCAGAGATAAATGGCTGTATACCGGGGACATGGGTTATATGTCAGAAGATGGATTTCTTTACGTTCTCGGCCGGTTTAAAAGCCTCCTTATTGCTGACGACGGAGAGAAATTCAGTCCTGAAGGCATTGAAGAAGCTATATCAGAACAGTCTAAATACATCGAACAATGCATGCTTTACAACAATCAGAAGCCTTATACAGTCGCTCTTATCGTTCCTAACCAGCATGCCCTTAAATTGTTTCTTGAAGAAAAGATTCTGACGGCAGACTCTGATGAAGGTAAACGGGCTGTTATCACACTCATCGAAAGCGAGGTGAATGAATACCGGACAAATGGTAAATTCGGCAGTATGTTCCCTCAAAGATGGCTTCCTGTAGCAATTGGCATTCTCGAGGAGAGCTTTACCGAAGACAATGGTCTTATGAATTCTACTATGAAGATTGTGAGAGGCAAAGTTATGGACAAATATATGGACCTGATCGATTATCTATATACTCCTGATGCCAAGGCAGTTACTAACGAAAGAAATATTGAACAGGTTGAGAAGATGATGCTGGGCTAGCTATAGTTCATCAGAATTTTGGATAACTCATTATTCCACTACTAATTGTAGTTTTACCCCCTTTCATTTTCCCCCAAAGGGGAAAGGTAAGCTCTCCTTCCCCTCTGGGGGAAGGTTGGGAAGGGGGTGAATAATTTAGAAGAGAAGCAAAAATAGGATAATTAAAATTTACCTAAATAATGATAATTATATGACTATCAATTATAAAATTTTTCTACACAATCAACCTGCTTTTAAACGGCAGAAATGTCATAAAATCGGCATGATGAACAATATATGCCTCGGTTGTTCTCTTTACAAGATCACCTTCATGAGCATGGGCTGCTATTATATGACAAACTTCCGGAGGTATGCCGCACTCCTCTGCAAGAGCGACACCTGAAAAAGGATGCCTGAGATATTGGCCATATTTACCCTGAACAGCCTTGCCATCCTTATCAAGCTCATATTCCAGAAGCTTACCAACATCAGCAAGAATTGCTCCGGAAATAAGAACATCCATATTTACCGGAAGATCGCTATTAAAAAACTCATTCATTTTCTCACCGCTTGCCTTTGCTATATGAACAACACATCTTTTATGAGCCATGAAACTTACCTTAAGATCGGGACCACATAGAAGCGTAAACGGAATCACGTCAAGATCATCTGTTGTAAGAACACTTCTTTCCAGAGCTATTTCCCAGGTCCTTGCAGTTTTTTCTCTCAGTGAAACATCTCCGATCCATTCGAGCTCAGGCCATATTTTTTTAACCTTTTCAATCATAAGATTTAGTTTAAATTACTTTAATCTGGCTATAATTGCATCTGTCATCCTTGAAGTAGAAGCTGCTCCATTCTGAATAACCTCCGGTCTGCCTGCCATCTTCATCATATCATAAGTCCTCACTTTACCCTCTTCTATAACATCAGCAATTGCTTTCCGGATATTGGATGAAATTTTCTTTTCATCGAGATAATCGAGCATCATACAGGCTGATTCTATCATGGCAATCGGGTTGACTATAGAAATTTTATAATCTGCGTATTTCGGTGCTGAGCCGTGAGTGGGTTCAAAAACTGCAATCCCGTCAGATGAGAACTGAGCGCTGCAGGCAAAACCTAAACCGCCTATCAGACCTGCAAAGGCATCGGAAGCTATATCTCCGAACATATTACCTGCAACGATCACACCATATTCCTCCGGATTCTTGGTAAGCCACATCATCTGGGCATCTATATTTGTATTCAAAAGCTTTATTTCAGGAAATGAGCTTTTCTGAATCTCTTTTGCCAGCTTCCACATTAGACCTGATGTCTCCCTTATAACATTAGGCTTTTCACAAACCGTTACTGATTTATATCCATATTTTTTTGCGTGTTCAAAAGCAGCCATAAGTATTCTTAGAGTTGCTTTCCTGGTAAAAATCCTTGTTGAAATTGACAGTTCCTCGACAGGAACTTTGCCAAAATTCTCAACGAATTTCTTATGAGTCATAAAAGCCTGATAAACCTGGGAAGGGGGATTAGTCCATTCGACCCCTGAATATAAACATTCAGTATTCTGTCTGAATATTACCACATCAACGAGCGGTTCGTCAATTGTGTTCCCTTTTCCTCTCCTGACAAAATTGAGCGGATTTCCTTTATAAGATTTACAAGGACGTACACAAATATCGAGATCAAATAATTGTCTTAATCCGACAATGGGACTTGAATAGGTAAATCCTTTCCCCTGAAGCTCTGGTGAGAGCTCTGCTTTAGCTTCATCAATCGGCTTTGATGTAATAGCTCCAAACAGGGCAATTTTATGCTTATCAATAAGATCAATTGTTCTCTGCGGCAGAGGATTACCCTCTTTACACCAGAATTCCCATCCAATATCGCCATGAACGTAATCAGCATCAAAGCCTGATGCTTCAAGTACTCTGAGTGACTCCCTGAGAACAATTCCGCCAATACCATCACCCGTTAATGTAACGATTGTGCGTTTTGACATAAGATTTATATTTATTTATTTTAATACAACCTACTGGTTCCAAAAATAAACAATTTTCATCAAGACTTATGATGGGATCTATTTTAAAAATCATGAAGGGCAGGTGAAAAATTAATTGTACTTTTGCGCCGAATCAGCACATTCAAAACACATATGGGTATATTGGGTCAATTAAATCCACATCCACTGTGGATCTATTTTGAAGAAATTTGTAAAATTCCCCGTTTATCGAAAGATGAGGGAAGAATAAGAGGCTATCTTCTCGATTTCGCCAGAAAAAACAATCTGGAATCAACGGAAGATGAAGTTGGAAATATACTTATTGTCAGGCCGCCTGCCAAAGGGATGGAGAACAGGAAAACAGTTGTGCTTCAGAGTCATATGGATATGGTCGGAGAAAAAAACGCTAACTATCCGCACAACTGGACAACCGATCCGATAATTCCGGCAATAAAAAACGGGTGGGTCACTGCAACAGGAACTACTTTGGGCGCAGATGATGGAATCGGCATTGCATCACAACTGGCAATTCTTACAGATGAGAACCTGGTTGCGGGGAAAATTGAGTGTCTGTTTACTGTTGATGAAGAATCTGGCATGACAGGAGCAATCAATATCAATGCTGATTCTTTCAGTGGCAGAACCCTGTTAAACCTTGACTCTGAGGATGAAGGAATACTATTTATAGGTTGCGCAGGGGGAATGGACACAGTCGGGACAATGAATTATAAACCGGAAAGTTTACCTGTTAACTCCTCTGCCCTAAGCATATCTGTAACAGGTCTTCATGGCGGTCATTCAGGCGATGAAATTCACAAGGGATATGGCAACGCTGTAAAATTAATGAACAGTCTACTTTGTGATATTTCAGTTAAGCATAATATATCGGTCGCATGGTTTGACGGCGGTAATCTCCGGAATGCGATTCCAAGAGAAGCCTTCTCTACCATAGTATTTGATAAAACCGATACCGACCAGGTAATAGCCTGCGTAGAAAATTTCTATTCTGCTATGACAAATGAATTCGGGGACCTGGAAAAAGATCTTAAAATTTCTCACGCTGAAGTTGACATACCTCAATTTGTAATGGATAGGGAGAGTCAGATAAAATTTATGAATGCGATGACAGCGTGTCCTCACGGAGTGATCGCCTGGTCCAAAGATATGGATGGCCTTGTTGAAACATCCACAAATCTTGCCTCCGCAAAGTTCAGTGAGAATAACACAATAAGAATTATTACCACCCAGCGAAGCTCTGTGGAATCAGCTAAAAATGAAGCTGGAGCTGCTGTGGAAAAATGTCTGCGGCTTGCAGGAGCACAGGTAGTTCATTCGGATGGATATCCTGGCTGGGAACCAAATATTACTTCAGAGATACTCCAGATAACAAGAAAATCTTATGTCACCTTATTCGGAAAAGAACCTGATGTCAAGGCAATACACGCTGGGCTGGAATGCGGTCTTTTCTATGAAAAGATAAAGGGAATAGATATGATATCTTTTGGACCTACTATCAAAGGTGCACATACACCTGAAGAGATGATTGAGATCAGTACTACGCTGATGTTCTGGGATCTTCTGATTGATGTTGTCCGGAAAATGCCTTTAAAGTAATCCTTAATGTCGATTTGTGAAGAAAAGCTAGGTTCTATTATAGCTTTTCGAATTCTTCTTTTCCCGCGCCACATACCGGACAGATATAATCAGCTGGCAGATCGTTGAAAGAGGTTCCTGGTGTTATCCCTGATGAAGGATCCCCCTCCTGCGGATCATAGATATAACCGCATACGACGCATTTGTACTTTTCCATTGTTTAAATTACATTGTCTTTAATTTTCTGACTACATCAATAACAGTTCCGTCAACCCATTTTACAGCAGCAACGATATCTTCCTCAAACTTAGGTTTTTGTGGCACGCCACATATCTTCTCAGCTTCGTCCTTAAGCTCTTTTATCGTTTTTAAAGGCAGGCCGCTCCCTTTGACACTTTCAATAAGATCTTTACGCAGGGGGTTAACTGCAATTCCCCGTTCAGTTATTATTACATCAATAAGCTCGCCAGGTCCGCATAAAGTAGTTACCTCATCAACAATTACCGGAATACGGTCGCGAAAAAGTGGTATAGGAAGAATAACATTCCTTGCATGAAGACAATTCTGCCAGCCGCCGATGCCATGAAGGAGATATCCATCCGAATGGGTCACCACATTGCCATTGAAATTGAGATCGACCTCCGTAGCGCCAAGAATCATAATATCCATCATACTCGTAAGATTTCCCTTGGAATGATAGTTATATGCATTGAATACCGGATAGGGAACATGGTTCGGATTATTCTCAATTGACTTTACAGAATCAAGATCAAATACCTGAGCATCAAGAATAAACCCCATCTGACCCTCCTCGAGCATCTTAACCATATATTTAGTACTTCCTCCAAATCCAAATTTTGATTTCCAGCCTTTCTCTTTAAGTATCTGATGCACAAATACTGCAATTGCCAGGGAAGTTCCGCCGGCTCCGGCCTGTATAGTTGCTCCATCCTTTAGAATACCCGACTTAACAAGAAAAGAAGCAGTTAATTCGGCGATTAATAGTCTGTCAGGACTTTTTGTAACCTGGGTGGTACCCGATATAATTTTTTCAGGAATTCCTATTCTATCAACAACGACAACATAATCGACATAATTTCCTTCAATCTCCATTGGAAAACACGGAAAATCCACCAGGTTATCTGTAACGACAATAACCCTGGTCGCATACAAATAATCAGCTTTTGCATATCCGATTACGCCACATGCCGAATGACCGCCTGTACCCTTTGCATTACCAAAGCAATCGGCTGTTGGAGCAGCAAGCACAGCAATGTCTATCCTGACCTCCCCGTCCTGAATAGCCTGAACTCTGCCTCCATGCGATCTGAGAACTGCTGTACCTTTCATTTTACCTTCTGAAACATATCTGCCGAGCGGGCCATTCATACTTCCCTCTATTCTGTTTATGGTACCATCATCCAGATATTTGATAACGGGATCATTACAGGGAAAAGATGCAGACGGAAACCATATAAGATCCTTTACTCCAAGTGAGGAAGCGATCTCAAAAACTTTGTTGCTGATGAGGTCTCCGTCTCTAAGATGGTGATGTGTTGATATTGTCATTCCATCGCTGAGTCCGCATTTACGGAGAGCCTCTTCCAGTGACCCTACCACTTTATTGCCATCATCAGGGTAATCTGAACATGCAGGTATCGGCGGGGAATACTTTCTTCCCCCAGGTTTATGTTTGCCAACTCCTTTAAATGGGATGGCAGGCTGACCGTTTATTTCCAGAGGAACCGATCTTCCGGCCGCATTTATTACTGTTTTAATCGGCATATTATCTCTTTTAGTTCTTATTTCTCTACAGATGTAATTTCATTTATCCAGTCACCTGATATAAGGTTCAGACGAACGGCAAGATCAATTATCTTCTGCGCACGGGCAACAACAGGAGGATCTATCATTTTCGATCCTAACGCAACAACGCCCAAACCCTGAATTTTTGCCGATTCAAATGCCTGTACAATTTTTTTCGATTTTTCTATTTCAGCCTGATCGGGAGTAAATCCCTTCTTTATTACAGCTATCTGTCTTGGATGAATACAACCCATACCTTCGAATCCCAAAGATTTAGATATCAGTACGTTTTGAAGTAGCGCGTCCATATCAGCCACGTCAGAAAACACCGAATCGATAGGCTGAATACCTGCGGCTTTAGCAGCAACTATCAGCCTGGTTCTCGCATAAAATGATTCATTACCTTCGATTGTACGTGTTACGCCCAGATCAGCAGTATAATCTTCCAGCCCAATAGCAAGAGCTACAACACTTTCTGAGGCATGTGCAATCTCCCATGAATTCTCAATCCCAAGTGCACTTTCAATAATAGGCATCAGAAACACCTGATTTTTCAGATTAAATTTCTTATTAATCGAATTAATTACTTCTTCTGCCTTTTTAATATAATCTGCACCCTCGCACTTTGGAATAAGCACAAGATTAACATTATGAGGTATGAGAAAATGAAGATCTTCCAACCCCCTGTCACCCTGATTAATCCGAACCATTCTTTCAGCACCATGGAAATCTATCTGTCTCAATGCATTTCGTACCAGAATTCTCGCTTCATCTTTTTTCTCGGGGGCTACTGAATCCTCAAGATCCAGAATGATACCATCTGCAGAATGAAGTCCGGCATTTATCATCAGACCGGGAGTATTGCCCGGCAGATATAACCTCGAAAAACGAAATCTCTCCTTAGTTGTTGTGTATAAATTCTCGTTAAGAAATTCAGGCAGAAATTCAAGGTCTGTGTTTATTAGCTGTTTAATGGCAGATTCCATACGGGCAGCAATAACAAAGGGAAGCGCACCCGAATCATTGATCCTGATAAAAGCATCTTTTACACTAAAAAAATCGAGTATTTCAGCTATCAGCCTTTTTATCGATTCACCGTATAAAGCTTTTACTTTTGATGTAAGATCAATAATTATTCCTTCGCCAGACTTTAGTTCTAGCATGATTTCGCAATCGGACCTGACCTTAAGGCCTGAATTGCCGGCGATTGCTATGGATTTTTTCATTTTGCCATCTGATTGGTAATGTAATTCAAATCTAGTGATTTTTTCAAACATGAACCGTATATGGCATATATGTGATTCAAATCATTTTGAAGGCATCTCCTTTTTTTCACATAGTTCAATCAGAACACCTGAGGTTGCCTTTGGATGCAAAAAGGCAATATCGAGACCTTCAGCTCCTTTTCGGGGTTTAGCATCAATGAGTGCGATACCCAAATTTGAGGCATGAATCAACTGTTCCTCAATTTTTTCAACCATGAATGCGATATGATGAATTCCCTCACCTTTCTTTTCAATAAATTTTCCGATTGGACCTGCAGGGTCTGTAGACTGAAGAAGTTCAATCTTTGTCTCACCTACCCTGAAGAACGCTGTTTTTACTTTCTGATCAGCAACCTCTTCAATATTATAGCAGGTTAATCCAAGTACATTTTCGTAAAATTTTATTGCTTCTTCAAGGTTGGTAACTGCGATTCCGATATGTTCAATGTGAGACGGTTTCATTTAAGTTCGTATTAGAGTATAATGTTTTGAATTTAAGCTGATTAAGTACTAACACACAGTTGCACAGAGGTATAATGGAGTTACACAGAGGTGTCTGCTTATAAGACTTCTTGCCCTGAGCGCTGTGCCCCCAGCACTGTGCATTTTAAAACGGAAACTCCACCGGTGTTTTTATATCCGACTGCACGTTTTCAGGTTTTTTTGCTGCAATATGGACCAGGTTTCCGTCAACAAATATTGCTTTATACGGAGAAGCAGGACAAGCGAATTCGCAATGGCCACAACCGATACATATATCCTCGGTAACTTCAGGAATAACAAGATTTCCCTCGTAAGCAATCATATGACAGGCT
>Ga0302164_10000410_pt1 | contig 14769 bp, 14 predicted proteins | sample I_Fen_E3_1_FD_193500 | JGI IMG/M metagenome (GOLD analysis project Ga0302164, IMG submission 193500) | Peat permafrost microbial communities from Stordalen Mire near Abisko, Sweden - I_Fen_E3_1 | ecosystem: Environmental > Terrestrial > Soil > Wetlands > Permafrost | place: Sweden: Abisko...
ATGACCTTTCAGCTAAAGAAATATCACAGCTTGCTGAAAAAGCCAGCAGCCGGACTATTGACTCTCTGGTACAGAATACTACCTATGAATCAGCGCCGACATCTAAGCTTGATATGACAAGTCTGACAAGCAGTATTTCAGCCAGCACTGCAAATGCTATCACAGGTGTTAAGGCCGGGGGAGATAAGGCTAAATTTGCTAAGGATATTGAAGCTAAAACATCTGAAGCAATCTATCCGGTTATTGAAAAGTCAAAGTTGAATCTGCGATACAATTATTTCTTCGATTTAGTAATGTTTACAACTCTAAGTGTCCTTTCTTTGATTTTTGCATTCCTGCTAAAGGCCGAGGATAAAAAGAAAGGCTACGGATTAGAGTTGCCAAATATTAAAAAGCAAGAGAATTAGAAATTGATAGTCCTTTGTGAACCTTAGTGTTACCCTTTGTGTCCCTTCGTGGTAAAAATTAATTCATTCAACCACAAAGGAACACAAAGTGCGGCACAAAGGGACACTAAGGGAAAAAACAAAAGTTGATGATTCAAAAATTATATTTGTAACATAAAAAATAACTTGCATTTTATGAAAAAGATTATTGTTTTTATATCAGGTCTGTTACTGGTTGCTGTTGTTGTAATTAAGGTTTCCAATGCGCAGAGTAATCCTCAGGAAGTGAAGAAAGCTTCAACCGAAACAAAAATGGATTGCGGAAAATGTCCATCTGCATCCGGTTGTACAAAGATGGCAGATTCAAAAACAACTGGAGCAAAAGTTTGCGATCCTGCAAAGTGCAAGGATGCTAAATGCGATACAACAAAAGGCAAAGCCTGTTGTGCAAACATGAAAACCAGTATGAAAAACTGCGACCCTGCCAAATGCACTATGATGACCAGGAAATAGAGCTTCACCATGGGAACAAATGAATTTGAAAGAGCAAAAGTCTTCAGTTTAAACGAATCGGTAGATTATTCTGAAGGAGGTATTGTCAGCAAAACTGTACTTAAAAAGGAAACGGGTAATATTTCGCTCTTTTCTTTTGATAAAGGAGAGGCATTGAGTGAACATACTGCGCCATTTGATGCAATGATAACAGTTGTTGACGGTAAAGGCGAAGTAATAATAGGAGGAAGATCATTTCTTCTTACATCAGGACAAAGCATCATAATGCCTGCGAATATTACTCATGCTGTAAATGCAGTGGAGAAATTTAAGATGGTGCTTACCATGATTAAGAGCAAATAATAATCTAGTTGCTAGTTGCTGGTTGCTTGTTCCTAGTTAACTTATTCATTTCAAAAACTTAAGCAGATCTTTCTTTCACAGGAATTATTATTGAAACCCGTCTAATGCTCAGATAGCATATGGTATGGGATAGGAGTTTCTTATGGACTCTTTGCTTTCCTTTATTAATTCATATTTGAGAGTTTCTGTATCCATGATTATACACTGAAAACGGCCCAGGGAACAACTACCACTGTTAAGGTACCGTTTTTTATTGTGCAGGTAATATGTATGGTGCGACTCCAGCTTATGGGTATGACCAAGGATCACAACATCATGCTCCTTAAGCAGCTTAAGAGCATAAGTTAGATACTTTATTGTGTTGTATTTTTTTGGGATATTATTTATCTGTTCTTCGAGTCCAACGATCCAGAAATAGAAGTCCATCATAAGTTTGGAATGAGTCATTCTTTTTAACAAAGATAATGCAAGTCTGCCGATAGCCCTTCCAAATCTTGTTCCGTTTATCCAGTCAGCATTGTGCCCGTGTTCAATATGAATTGTCTGTCCCTTCGAATTTGTTATGTCATAATGATCAAGTCCAAAATCGTTTACTATATCGTGATTACCTTTGATAAAAACGAAATCATTGTCACTGAAATATCTCATCAGTGTAGGATTGGCTTTACGAATATCTTCGTATGTATATTTGAGCAGTTCAAATACATCGCCATTGAAAATTACTTTGTCAATATTATGTATTTCTCTAATGCCTTCAAGCTGCATGATAAGATCCATTTCATCCCATTGAAATGTCCCGAAATTATCACAGGTGTCTATGTGCAAGTCAGATAGTACAAGAATGTTCATAATATAAAGTTTTCATTACTGAAATTTTAATATATAATCTGATACCTGGCCGACTCCGTTGCTGATGGATGCATTTTTGATATTATTAATAAGTGAATTATAAAACTCATTATCAGTCAGCAGGCGGTGTAATACATCAGGCAGATATCTGGCATTCTTTTCCAGTATGCCCATTTTGCTGTTGCACACGAATTCCATGTTACCTTTTTCCTGTTCCCATATATAATTATTTATAACCGGCACTTTCCCCATCATAAGAATTTCCATTGAGGTTGAAGCTCCGCATTTAGTTATAACCACATCTGAAATGCTCACCAGGGAGTGAACAAAGTCGATAAACCCATAAACTTTCAAGTTGTCAATTCCAAATCTGTTCTTTAGCTTAATTGCCTTATCATATAATTTTTGATTCTTGCCGCACACTATGGCAATTTCAGCATCCATATTTCTGGCAATTATTTTTTTTAGTATTTTTTTCCCGCGCGGCATTCCATCTCCACCACCCATAATGAGTATAATTTTCGAATCGACCTCGAATCCAAGTTTTTTGCGTATCCTGATCTTTTTAAAATCACTGACCTTCTGAGAAAACTTACTGTCGAGAACAAATGGAAATACATGCAGATTCTCCTTGTTTATACCTTTTTCGAGGCATTTTTCCTTGAGGATATCGCTGAATACTATATAGTTCTGGTTCTTTTGCTGGAACCAGATAGGATGGGCAGTGAATGGATCTGTAACTACGGTCAGAACCGGGATATCAAGATTATGCTTTCTTATTATTTCGAAGACAGGCTTAATAAGAAAGAAGTGAAAAATTACAATTTTCTTAGGCCTGGTTTCAAGTATTTGCCTTTCAATCCCCGGTTTCACAAAGAACGATACCAGTGCAGCTGTGGATTTAGAAACAATCGATATTTTGTGTAGGGCATAGAGAAATTCGAATGTCCAGGCTGCCTTGTTAATAGCGTTTTTATAGCCATCTTCAATAACTTTCTTAACAACAGTATTTGATTCGGATAATCCATCTAACAGAAGGATTTCGACATCAACCCTTCGTTTGGTTTTTATTTTTTCTGCAACAGCTTTAGCAGGAGCAAGATGCCCGCCACCGGTTTTTAGATACAGGAATAAATACTTTCCCATAATATTAGATTCTTTATTATGTAAAAGTACTCTTGTAATTCCGTGAGGCTGTTACAATGGTATGAAGAATATGTTAATTATTAATTACTTACCGTCTCAGGGGCTCTTTGCTTGAGACAAAAGAGTTTGTTATAGAATAAGAAAATGTGAAAGCTTCAGGAGCGTTATTAAAAAAAGTCAGAATATTATCAGAAAAGCTTCTGTTAATTATCTGACCTTCCCTTACCTGACTTGTTGACCGCCTGACCTGACTTTCAGCTTGACTGACCTACCTTTATATTAACCTAATAAAACTAATGCTGAGAAAACTATAATTGAAATAAAAAATGTTACAAGGGAAACTTCAATATAAAGATTAATTCTTCCTCTTTCTTTTTGGTCCACGAAATTCTGGATATCGTTATTCATAAAAATTAAATTTGATTTTTATTCAATACTCTTTCACTACTTTGACAAAAGTAGACGTAAGTTGTTACATATCTGTTTTAAGAATATTAAGTAAATGTTAAGATAATCAATGTTAACATTGAGAGAATTGTTAATCCCATTCCTAATAACATTGATTATTGCCTGTTATAAGCCACTTCAGTTTAAAGTTGACATTGGTGAAGAAACCTGATAATAAATGCCGGTGATCTGTGTATGAAGGATGAGACTAGTAAGAACACAATTGAAGATTACCGATCTGGTATTCTGATCAACAGAACAGTATTATAATTAAAGTAATCAATAATGGGCCACTTATTCCACCTGGTTTGCTTGATAAGATTTTTGTACCATTTTTTACGACCAAAATAAATGGATCAGGTATAGGATTGAGTATTTCGCAGGAGATATTGAAACTTCACAACGGTTCAATTGTGGCAGTATCATCTGAGGAGAACCAGACAGCTTTTATTTTAGAGTTCTAAAAGTTTTTTATTAATCTTTTTCTGCCCGTTAGGAGGGTCATCGAATACTTCTTGCTCTTTCAGGAGAAAAAATATATTGTAGCTTTATTATCAAGATCGGGTGGGGGAATAAAACAAAATACATTAATTTTGAAATGGAACTAAACCACTCATTTAAAATTGTGTAAAACTATATCAGCAGTATGTCAAGTATAATTCCAGGCTTCGAGTACGACATTTTCATCAGCTACCGTCAGAAAGACAATAGGCTCGGGGCATGGGTAACTGAATTTGTGCAGAATCTGAAAGGAGAGCTGGAATCAACATTCAAGGAGGAGATAAGTGTTTATTTTGATACAAATCCGCATGATGGTCTTCTTGAAACTTATGATGTTGGTGCATCATTGAAAGATAAATTAAAATGCCTTGTTTTTATTCCCGTAATTTCCCGAACATACTGTGACCCAAAGTCATTTGCGTGGGAGCATGAGTTCAAAGCGTTTATCGATCTGGCCTTACACGATCAATATGGGTTAAAGATCAAACTGCCTAATGGCAATGTATCAAACAGGGTGCTTCCTGTCAGGATTCATGATCTTGACATGGATGATGTAAAATTGTGTGAAACAGTGCTTGGAAGCACACTCCGGGGTGTGGAATTTATTTACAAGGAACCCGGAGTGAACAGGTCACTAACACCAAAAGATGATGAAAGGAAGAATCTGAACGGGACAATATACCGTAACCAGATTAATAAGGTTGCACTGGCTGCTAAAGAGATTATCCAGGCATTGAAGACGCATACGGTAAGAGCGGAGTCAGTCGACAACCATCAGGTTAAGCCTTCAGATGTTATCAGCAAAATAGCTAAAAAGAGACAAGAGCTTAGATCAGGCGGTTTTGTCCGGAAGTATTTGCTGGCAACTGTGGGCTTTGCTGTTTTATTAGTTGCATTTATTCTGATCCGGCAGAATTTTTTTAATGGGAATTCAATTGAGAAATTAAGATCCTCGGGAGACAGAATATCAATTGCAGTTATGCCCTTCCGCAATATGACCAACGACTCAACACTGAATGTCTGGCAGGACGGGATTCAGTTTAACCTGGTTGCATCACTTTCTAATTATCCCGAACTGAGAGTTATGCAACCGGCTTCGACCAACAATCTCATTGAGAGCAAAGGGTATGTCAATTATGCCCGGATAACGCCATCTGTTGCAAGGAATATTTCCCAGAAGCTGGACGCAAATATTTTTGTCTATGGTACAATAAACCAGATTGGGGATAAACTGCGTATCAGTGCACAACTGATTGATTCAAAGAGCGAAGAGATATTTAAATCCTTTCAACTTGACGGATATGTAAAAAATGTTCTGCCTCTCACCGATTCAATTTCGCTGATGATAAAAAGTTATCTGATTCTATCTACTCTAAGGAAAGAGATAACTCCGGAATTTCAGCTAACCATGCCCAATTCTGTTGATGCATTCAAGTCTTTTGTTCTTGGATATAAGGCATTTTTAAAGTGGGATAATCTTTCAGCTCTCAGGTTCTTTACCCAATCACTGGAATCTGACTCAACTTTTATCACGTCCTATATCTGGATGGCACTTACCTATGAAAACCTGGGTGAATATAAACAGGCTGAGAAATGGTGCCTGAAGGTCTACGACAAAAGGGAACAATTGCCTTTTGAAACGCAAATATGGGCAAACTGGCTTTATGCCAGGTATCATGAAAAATCAAAAATTGAAGAAGTAAATTACGCAAAACAGCTTCTGGAAATAGATGACCGTGGCCCGATCCGTCACTGGCTGGTCGCGATTGCATATTCTGACCTGCATCAATACAATAATGCAATACCCGAACTGGAAAAAATGCTGGATATTTATAAGAGCTGGAATACAAAACCCATGAATTCAGGTTTCTATGAAAATCCCATTGTTGCTTATCATATCACCGGTAACTACAAAAAAGAAAAGGAGCTCCTTAAAAAAGCCTTCAAAGATTTTCCTGATGATCCACAGCTTATCAGAAGGCAAGCAATACTTTCATTATCGGAGAAAGATACGGTTTCGGCAAAACGGTATATTAAGAAATTTTTTGATATGCACAATAGCGATTCCTGGTCAGAGGCTTATGTTGCAAATCGACTTGGCTCAATTTACGATGAAGCCGGATATCCTAAAAGAGCCGAGACCTATTACAGAAAGGCACTGTCTCTTGAACCTGTTAACCCGTTAAGGCTAAATAACCTTGGGTATTATCTTATTAATAGGGATATAAATCCCGCTGAAGGTCTGGACCTAACCCACAAGGCTTTAAATCTAAATCCTGAAAGCTTCGAATTTTTGGATTCAGAAGGATGGGGATTATTTAAGCTTGGGAAATATGAAGAAGCATTGAAACTTTTGGAGAAAAGTGATTCTCTTAAACCTATGTATAATTACGAATTAAGTTTTCACTTAGAGGCAGTAAGAAAGGCAATTGCCAATCAGAAATAGCAAACGGTATTCCTCAGGCCATTCAGATTATCGGACCTTTATTTAAAGAAACCCGATGCCTTGACTTAGCTCAGATAATTGAAAACGAAGTTGGAGTTTTCACTCCGATAAATCCAAAGAAAGTTTAATTATTCTTATCGACTGGAGAATCTTTTTATTAATTAATTGTTACAAGTTCAATACAGCATATCAAATCTAATACCAATTGATGTTTATTTCATAATTTTAGTTTTTAAATTGTCGCAGTTTGAATTCTTGTAATCCAAGCCTGAAATTATGAAAACAAATTCAATCCGAAATATCCTGCTGATCTTATTGGCATTTCTGGGATTGGGAGCAGTGGGAGGTGGAGGAGCATTGATTGTTTCTCCATCAGGTGATCTGCTGAAGATGCCTTTGTCGTTGATAGAGAAATCTCCTTTTAGGAGTTATTTGATTCCTGGTATAATTCTATTTTCAGTTCTTGGCCTTGCTCCCAGTTTGCTGGTTTTCGCATTGATAAAGAAACCAAAATGGATTTTTGCCGAACAGATTAATTTCTTCAAAGACATGCATTGGTCGTGGACCTTCAGCATTTATGCAGGCTTTGCACTAATCATTTGGTTACAGCTCGAGATGCAGTTCCTGCAATCCGTATACTGGGTACATACCTTCTATATGTTTCTGGCTATTGCTATAATATTTGTAGCCTTGTTACCTCAAATCAGGAATCAATATTATAAATAAGCATCATTCATCGTTGTAATAGAATCAACATTAATTACTAATACAAAAACATTAAAATGTTTAAAATCATGAAAGGAAACATGCAAACAAACGCTCCATCAAATGCAGTTTATGGCTTAGGACTGATTGGAGCAGCAATTTATTTTATTTCAACAGCAACAAGTTTCTGGATCGGCGTTTTAGGATTTCTAAAAGCCATTGTTTGGCCAGTTTTTCTTGTTTATCAGGCGTTTAAACATCTTGGGGGCTGAAGTAAAGTAACATGCTCGAAATCCTAATCATTGTTCATATCCTGATAGAAGTAATAAACCTTATTGTAGAAAAGCTTCTTTAATAAGACACTTAATATTTGTCTTTGTATATGTTATAATAAGAAATAAAAGTGAAATAAAATGAAACGAAATCCATTTCTTGCCTCACTGCTGTCGTTAATAATTCCAGGATTAGGCCAGATCTATTGTGGCGATGGAAAGAAAGGAGCAGCAATTATATTTGCTGCAATTGTTATCGCCAATTTGAATATAATAATATTACCACTAATTGCGATTGCAAATCCAAATCTACCTATACATTCAGTTGATGCAAATGAAGTTTGGAAATATTGGATACCAAGGATTACTCATGATGTCGCTTCGCTATGGAGCATTGCATTTTGGATTTGGGCAGTTATTGATGCTTATTACGGTGCACGAAAAGCCCGGTCTATTTAGTTACAGAGCATTTAAACGTTTCTGGATATTTGGCTAATGCATTTAAATCATCCTCTTTTAAATCTATATCTAATCCCCATCCCTTATAGAATGTAAAAGCCTTGGCAATAAATTCTTTATTGACATCAGTCGAATACGGAATAAAGTATTGATTCACTTCATTATTATAATTGCTATTCAGATCAAAAACTTTCGCTGTAACTGAACAATTGAAATCAAAAGTTTTAAAATCGATGACCTTTGTAGCTGGATCATAAGGAGGCTGCTTCAGGAAAATTTTATTTTCTCCCTGAATTATCGGGGTTTCAAAGATCTTAATGTATATCCGCATGGCGAAAATATCATATACAATACTCCATTTCGTGAACAGTTGCTGGCTGACCATATTTAATGCTTTGAACCCAAAAGCAACAGTTGAATCCTCACTGACGGTATTTACATGATTTATTTGTCTGGCGGCAGTACAGAAATGACCAATCGAAGGATTCGACAGGGTGCTTCCATCATTTTTATAACAACTTAATGACTCATCATATGTGCTGTTTGCCAGTGCAGGGATGGGTAAGTCTTTTCCCTGTTTACACACCATCTTCCCGTTTAAGAATTCAATTACAGCAGTATTACCCGAGTGATCGCAGACCAGAAAGTGGATTTTACTGTTAGTGTCGGAAATTCGTAACAATGTATCGCTGTTTACTACTTCTTCAACTGTAGAATAATTATCCAATTGAAATTGGATCCACTGAAATGCTCCGATTGCATAACGGTTATCTGCTGAAGGATAAACGGTTTCGTCAAGTGTCATATGTTCAACTACAAGTCCGCTTTCGTTTATACCGCCGAATGGTAATTCTCTGCCTATCTGATTGAAAGTTATGCTGCCGAATTTTGAGACCCATTTTATTGGTTTTTCCGATGAGTTTACAATTGCCACCTTTTCAAGATTTCTCTGATTTACTATTGCGAGCCCCGTTCCGGAGTACCAGTCGAGGTTCCGGCAGAAGATTATTTTTTTACCCTTGTGAAGTACAAATGTTGTGCACGGGTAGCCTGAGTAAGAAAAAATAATCAGAACATTCAGCAGGAGAAGAGTTGAAATTATTCGTTTTTTCATAAGACTGTGAAGTATGAATGACGATAAACATTATTAATTGTGCTCTTTGTACGGCTTGTTTTCCAGTAATTTCGGATTCTTAAAAGCTATATATAAGATGGTAATTTCCAGAATTTCCGCAGGAATTGTCAGTATGACCCCAATAAACCATAAAATAAGTGTCAGATAGAAACATCCTCCGATAATATTAATTATTCCTGCAAGTGAGGCAGATCTGCCGTAATATTTAGCTAACCTTAATAATCCGATTCCAAATACAATTCCGATTATACCAAATGTTATTGACTTAGCTCCGTCTATTGTTTGTTTTTCAATAGAATTGTAGAAAAGAGAAATAATATCATAAAGTGAAAACAGAGTTATAGTGAATATTGTAATTATAGACGAAATAACCAAAACATGATTTTTCAGTTTACTTCCTATAACCACAAATCCTCCCAGATAAAAAAATGCAGAAACGGTAATTATAATCTTTAGTACAATATAAAAAATTTTACCCGAAATAAACAGGTTGTCTTTGTTACGAAGAAAATCCAAACCTGCAACAGCAAATCCTAGCAAAAAATAAGCCAACCCTGCAATCCATGAATATTTAATAAAGTTATTGACTATTGTATGTGATGATATATTTTCAAAATTGCCGTTTATTATTTGATTAAAATATGCAAATACCCTGGCCCAATTTGTATCAGAGACCGGTTTTTGTTCAATCTTATAACCAAGATATGAAAAGATCAGATTTAACGTGAAACTTCTGGGGGCTACTATACCTGTCTCAATCCGTTGAATAGTTCTTACATTTATATTACAATTAAGAGCGAGCTCTTCCTGGGTAATCCCCTTAGCTTTTCTTAATTCTGCAATCTTAAGGCCCAACTCTGGCTGGTTCATCGCTACCTAATTTTTAACAATTTTAGAAGTAAAAATCGGGGGTTGCAACAAAATCGGCTGAATTTTGCACGGCATTTACCCGGCATTTCCTTTTTAACCAATATGTATCATGAATATTGTGGAAAAGAAATCCATCATCCAATGACCGATTATTAAAGGTGTCAGGCGACGAACCCTAAGGTATATAAGAGTCAGAGCTATTGTAAGGGGGATGAAGGTAAGAAACACATACAATGCATGCTGCATATTAACCCATGGCAGGACGCTATGCTGGATAGAATAGAAAAAACAGACAACCGAAACAGACAGCCATGTAGAATTAGTCATGGCTTTTAATCTGGGTAATGCATATCCGTCATATGTCATCTCTTCTGTGGCTGACCATATAGGCCACCAAAGAACTCGGCTGTAAATTGCTGCAAGAAGCGGAAGTGTCCGTATGAAAGTATGTTCGGGAAATACCGGATTTGTACTGCCATAAGCGATTAACATAGTCAGCTTTGCACATCCGAATATTGTTACCGGAAAGACAATAATAAAAATACCAAAACCGAGAGGAATATCAGTTTTAAGCCTGGATTTTATGAACCCAATCAGATCAAACAGATGAATGCCTTCACGTTTTGTGAGCCAGATAAGCAAACCAAGGCAACCAAAATCGACAAGTGTGCCTGTTACTGTCCACCAGTTTCGGACAGCTATTCCGGCATCAGGCACATTTAAATATTTAAAGAGAAGGAAGGTAAAACCCTGGGTGAGCAAGATGAAAAGTGGACGCGCTACAAGCATTAAAAATGGGCCAAAATGGGGTATAAGTCCTTTGGAAAGACGTATTTGAATAGCTTCTCCGGAGTTTATTGAAGCAGGTGTATTCATCGATTTTATGGATGAATAATTTTGATAAGAGTTTAGTAAATTTAAGTTTTTAACTGTATCCTTTTTCAATAAATACAAGTTTTTTTCTGTTAGTTGCTTGTCTTTGCTTCGAGGTTTTCTGGTTTATTACTCCATATTGTAATAATCCCCGCGATGCAGCTGATAATGATTATTATTATAAAAAGTCCTGTATTATATTCACTATCAGCGTTCTCTATGATATTAATTACAAACATAGAGATAATACTGACAGCAAGAGTCAAAACTACTTTCAGACTTACTTTCATCTTTGTTCTGATTTATATTAAAATATCGTCCTGCCTGACATAAAAATATTAAGTCAAATATAAACGGATAAAATGACTTATATGTCTCTATTTAAATAACTTAATGTTACAATTGAATGAAGATTTTGTTAATCAGTCAGAGAGAAAAAACGGAACTCAATTTCCTTTGAAATATAATCCGTAGCTTGAATTTCTTAAGCCTTTCTCACCGGGATAAATTTACTTAACAGAATATTAATAGTTCTGAATCAATGGAGTAACAAATCAACCTTATTTTCGCTATCGAAAAAAACAGATTTTATGAATACAAAAATCAAAAACAGAAGCGAAGAAAGAAGGAAAATATTTGAAAATATATTTCTTGAGGTTGTGGCTTCATTATTCGTAATATCACTTGTTCTTTTTTGCTTCTGGATCTTATTCAAATCTTAGGAGCAAAAATCTGACCGATAAGAACTTAATCAGTAAGCTTTTCGTTTATACTTTTAAGGTAGTTATATACTTCAACCTGTGAACGAAAAGGCTGTTTCCCATCCTTAACAAATGTATTAGACTGTTTTTCATCATAAATCCTTGCCTTAACATTATCACTCCATTGAAGATCAAATATTCTTCTGATTACATTATTAATACTTTTATCGAATATCGGGCAGGTAACCTCAATGCGGTAATCAAGATCTCTGGACATCAGGTCCGCTGACGTTATATAAACTTTCTCATTGCCACCGTTACAGAAGATCAGAAATCTTGAATGCTCAAGAAACCTGTCGACTATCCCGATTGCTTTGATATTCTCGCTTAGATTTTTTACACCGGGAATCAGCGAAAGCATTCCTCTTATTATTAACCTGATTTTCACTCCGGCATTGCTTGCTTTATAAAGGTACTCAATAATTTCAGCGTCGGTTACATGATTCAATTTCAGGTAGATATATGCTTTATTACCGGCTTTGGCATTCTTTATTTCATTTTCTATTAATGAGATGATCTTATTCCTTAGAAAGAAGGGAGACAAAACAAGATGGTAGTAATTATCCTTCTTATAATTCATGCTAAGGAATGAAAATACTTTGAAGACTTCATTTGTGATTTTTTTATTAGCTGTCAGAAGCAGGTGATCAGTATAGATCCTTGCTGTATCTTCATTGAAATTTCCGGTTCCCACTGCGGCATAGCGCTGGGTTGTATTGTTAATTATACGGGTGATAAGACACATTTTTGCATGTACTTTTAATCCGGGTACACCATAAATGACTTTAACTCCTTCATCCAACAGTTTGTTTCCCCAGAGAATATTTGCCTCCTCATCAAACCGTGCCTGTAATTCTACAATTGTAGTTATCTTTTTACCATTCCTTACAGCATTAAGCAAAGCATTGATCACGCTGGAATTTCTTGCAAGCCTGTACAAAGTGATTTGAATAGATTTAACATAAGGATCGAGTGAGGCTTCCTGTAAAAGATCGATTACATAATCAAATGAATTATATGGGAAGTGGAGCATAATATCTTTCTTCTTAACGGCCGACAGAATACTTTCTCCGTATCGTAAATCACGATGAGGAACAGTAACGAGAGGTTGATAATAGAACTTGTTCTGTCCCAGATGAGGAAAACTTATGAAATCTTTGAAATTATGGTACCTGTTGCTGGGAATTAAGACATCATCGGGACCAAAATGCAACTTCTTTGTTATGACCTTTAGAAGGTCTGCTTGCATTGTCCTGTCATAGATGAATCTTAACGGACTGCTTTTTTCCCTCTGCCTTAAGCTTCTGGTGAGTTTGTCTATATAACTTTCAGAGATATCATCAGACATTTCCAGTTCAGCATCTTTCGTCAACTTAATAGTATATGCTGATATTTCATTAAAATCGAAGATAAAAAAGATATCTTTCAAGCCGTATCTGATAATATCATCCAGGAAAATTAAACATTTTTCATCTCCTTTACATGGCAAAACTATAAACCTTGGAAGAATATTCGTTGGAACTTCTAAAAGTGCGTGTCTGTTTTTCTCTGTTGCGCTGTCTGTAAGATAGATAGCCAGGTAGATGGTATCATCAGTCAGGTTTGGCAATTTGGAATCTTTTTCGATAAGGAAAGGCATCAGTCTTGTCTTTACTTCTTTATTAAAGTACTTCTGAACAAAATCAGCCTGATCAGAATTCAATTGTTTTTCGTTGATTATACATATTTTATTATCGGCAAGTTCATGCAGAAGGGCAGCATAAATTTTTTCAAACTTCAGGTTCTGGACCAATACTGTTTCATGTACTTTTTTCAGCGTGGCTTTAGGGCTATATCCGAGAATGTTTTTTGATTTAGCTTCCAAAACAGAAACTCTTTTCAATGTTGAGACCCTTACACGAAAATATTCATCAAGATTATTTGAATATATGCCCATAAACTTTAACCTCTCAAGAAGCGGAACTTCTTTGTTATCAGCTTCCTGGAGCACACGTTCGTTAAATGAAAGCCAGCTTATCTCTTTTGGTATATAATGTTTATCCATTTTTGTTTCCCTGCTAATAATCAGCTTTAATCTTCAGTGGTTATGAAACAACGCTTGTATCTATTTCCTTCTGATATTTTAAATAAAGATCATCTTATTAGCAGATACCATATTAACAGATCAGATTAATTTTTAATTAAAAAAATATTACACTATTAAACTTCCGCCCATTCTGCAGAACGTGTAGATTTGGCACGTAAGACAGTTAAAATGTAATAAAAAAGTAACTTCTTTTCCATCACTAATTATAGCTTTAATTTTATCTTTCAAGATTAAAGGACAAAGTGGGATAGAGTAGCGTTTATAGAATAACTAAAAGATCATGAAAGTATTTTTAATAGGAGGGACAGGTCTTGTTGGAAGCTATTTACTCCCCGGATTAATTGAAAAGGGGCATGAAGTTTACGCACTGACAAGAGATGAAAGCAAAATTGGGAAAATAGGAAAATTGGGCGCCTATGGTATTTTAGGAGACATCAGGAATCCGCTGCTTTTTAAAAAATTATTGCCCGATAAACCTGAAATTATCGTTTTGCTTGCTATGCCCGGTGTCAAACACGGAAAAAGAATGACTGCAGCACGGAAAGAAGAACTTAGGTCCGAAACGAATGATTTTTTTCGTAAATCAATATATCTGGCTACCTTATATAATTGTCCGCTTATACTGCCAGGCGGGACAAGTTACAAGACGGAAAATGATGAAATAGCTGATGAAACATGGCCAATTTTACGAAAAGGTCTGACGGAGATTGGAGCTGACACCGACGAGATTGTTGATGAAGCCATCAGAACAGGTTATCCCGGAGTAATTCAGCTTATTTATGGAAAAATTTATGGCAATGGAGGTCTGTTCCGGATTATGTATGATATGGCAGAGAAGGGAAGAAGTGCAATTATTGGTAGTGGTGAGAATTTCATTCCGAACTTATATGCAGGAGACGCGGCTGAGGCGATAATTAAAACAATTGATAAGCTTCCTGTAGGAGAGAAATTTATAATAGCTGATGATACCCCGGTGAC